>Ga0307518_10001524_pt1 | contig 17132 bp, 19 predicted proteins | sample 25_EM_MG_FD_203889 | JGI IMG/M metagenome (GOLD analysis project Ga0307518, IMG submission 203889) | Populus trichocarpa ectomycorrhiza microbial communities from riparian zone in the Pacific Northwest, United States - 25_EM | ecosystem: Host-associated > Plants > Roots > Unclassified | place...
AGAGTGGGAGTGAGGACAGTGAGAAGGGACCCAGCTGGACCTGGCATGAAATCACTCACTGCCTGTCAAGCCAACAGCACCAGAGTGGGAGTGAGGACAGTGAGAAGGGACCCAGCTGGACCTGGCACAACATCACTCACATACTAGTATCATGCCAACCCAGCAATAATCATAGTTAGAGCTCATTCATTACTTCCATGGATTTGGAAACCTAATCACCTATTGCAACAATTTTATCATATCAAACACAAGGTAAACACTTCCCCAACCTTAGATGGCATCCAGCTCATTATGCACATTTCCAAGGCTATCTTGTCAAATTTGTTGTCCACCACAAAGTATTTCAGTCCTCTGCCCAGTACTTGAGTGTCAGCACCAGATGATATACCAATGTCACTCTCCTACCTTTTAACTGAGTATTCAATGTTCAGAACAATGTTAGCTTGCTGGGTTGAAACCACCAGCTTTTGCAGTTCCACCTCATTAAGAGCCTCTATTGTGCATCTTAGGAGTGAACTACAATCTGCATCCTCTTGGTTCATTCCTACATTTGTATGTCCACATTAGCATCACCATAACATTAATTCAATCCATAACTCACTGGCCACTGACAAATAGGCCTTTGGGGGATACTTGCAGCCACTCAACTGGCTTTCAATTTTTGTCCTCAGCTTGCTTAACATCTCTGCTGCAAACTCTCCAGCCCTTGGCCTTGCTTCTCTCATTGTTAAACCACTTTCTCTCATGAGTTGGTTGAGAGCAGGCAATCTTAAACTATCAGCCTTTGTCAACACAGCAATTACAGGCACTCCCCAACAATCATATCAGAATCATAATGATACCACTCAGAATGAAAAGGCTTACCATTTCCTGTATTGCACTCATTGAAGAACTTCTCTTCTGCAGCCAAAATTGGCCTCTCATAATCAGCCATTGAGATACAAAACCTAGGTCACCATCGAGCTTATATGATATATCCCTTAACTGTAGTTGTGATCTTACCAGATGGCATGGATACGCTTTTCCAACTTCAGTGTGCGTGCTCGATCAGTGACAAAGTCCTTCATCAGGTTCAGCTCCTTCACAGAGCCAGTCTCGAATCCTCGTGAGTCATGAAATATAAAACCTGGGTTGCTCCGAAAAATCAGTTCATCTTCAATGTTATGATACCCCCTCTGAATAGAGTTAGTCTAGTTCATGTCACCGAACAAACTCTCGTAGGCCGACTCGCCTCCAATGACCCCTGCACGATCGCAGGATCAATCTGCGAAATGCCATGCATCAGTTAGTCGAAGCATATGATACGGTAGCATGAGGTACTTGACCTTTTCGCCTTTGGCATTGAAGATCTCCGGGAGCTCTGTTGTGTTGCAAACACGCTGCAAGAGCGTCGTTTTACCTGCATTTGACCTGCCGAGGACGAGGATTCTGAAGTGACCAATGCGATCGAAGTGCTTTTTGACTTCCGCAGGATCCATCCTGAAAGTGCCTACCGCCATATCATTGAATAACGTACAAACAGTCATGGTGACTAGACCTGGAAGTTACTACTCACTCGCTTCGTCGGAACCTGCAGCACGCTGCCCAGAGTTCCTGAATGGTAGAGCCGACCGAAACTTGCTCAAGAGTCCAGAAACCATTCTCGCAGAAATTCGTTTGCTGTGAAGTCGTATCACGGGAGAGTTGTGTAAAGAGTCGAACGGAGAGTGGTGGTCACAGTACAAGTCGCAAGGCCAACATGAGGCCAATTGATATCGGGGCGCTTATCGTGGGACTTTTAGAGGGCGTTGTGCTCGTAGCGCCGCCGCGAGCGGAGGCATCTCTCAAGTCCCGATCATGCCAGTATATGCCGCTTCCCCTCCTACGGGGCCTACACACAGGTCATCATCACCAGTTCCCTTGGTACCGACAGTCTCAAACTCACCAGTCTTCTCCAACCCAGGCTTGATGCCAGGGTACGGACAGGGTCGGAATTTTAACGTTTTGCACGATGGACAGTTTCCCGTTGGGTATGCTCCACCGAGCATAAGTGCGGGTAGCGCTCCCTCAGGGGGTCCACAGGATCCGGTGATTCCTTCGAATCTACGCCCAGGTTCTCAGCGCTACTCGCCATACTATGCGCCTCGACAGTCGCAGCCTCATCCTGTCGCCGAACGTGAATGGGAGAGGGACATGGATAGGAATAGAGAAGGGAGCAGCCAGCATGGCGAACGCCAGAAAGAGAGGTCCTCACGTGGGCGGAAGACGAGTCTTACATATCCAACATCGCCAACACCCGCTGGCCTGATGTACCCCGCGCCGCCGATCTCTCGCGATCCCACTTTACAACCTTCAAGTCCCTCGCAGTCAACGCTGGACGAGCGCCGCCGCAGCGCAGCGGGTATGACACCTGCAATGCGTGCGCAAACGCCAGTAGATCTCGCTTCCTCTACCCAGCGGTACAGTATTCCTCTCGAAGCTGTTGGTACTGCGGGGTCGGCGAGTACGCGGTACAACATCCCGGCTGAAGTGCCGGGTGTTGCCGGGTCTAACTCACGATACAGTGTACCGGGACGTACATCGACGGCGTCGTCGCATGGGTCGAATCCGCGGTACAGTGTGCCTGGACGTACTTCGTCTCAGAGCTCGCAATCGCGAGGTAGTAGTGGGTACGTTCGGTACGATCCGCAGGATAATGATCCAACATGGATGTCGAGTCGGGAATCGCCCAATGCTGTTACGGACGCGAATACGGCTGCGAACGCGGGGGCGGGGCGGGGCGGGGAAGGATGCGCCCTGGATCTCCGGCTCATGGTTATGATAGGTTACGCTGAACGGGAGAGCGTATGTGCGACATTTACGCGTTGTGACTTTTTTTGCGCGGTATATTACAATTTGGTTCGTGTGCATATGACTTATGATTTGGTTAGATACATATATCTGTTTTTTTCTTTGTACAGTAGACGAGCGCTCTTTTCCATGGTCTCGTCCCATTCCCTGAAAAGGGAGTTTGTGAAATCGTGTATGCAACTGGTTGCTATGCCCAGACAGTGATTCGTTCCATATCGGACTCCAGAATACTAGCTTTCCCGGCAGGCATTCACAGTTTCTCTTAGAGTCTACAAAAACAACACGCATCGCTGAGCCACTGACTCTGCACTTGGCAACCTCCCTCAAGTATCTTGTTTAATGGGTCTAGAAGCAGCCGTTCCCAGGAAGGAAACTTGAAAGGTCCGAGGATCGCATCGTGAACTTAAGCACTCACCCATCTCCCCACCCACTCGCTCGTTCATCCTTCCTGTCTCTCATTCTGCTCGTGTTCGCCAGTAGCTCTCTGGAACACACGTTCATTTCTGCCCCTCGTCTCATAGTTTTTCTTACTTCGAGCAAGGGTGAGTCTTCCTAGTGTTTTGCCCCTTCCGGGGGCTAATAATGTGACTATGCAAGAAGGAAAATTCATGACCGAAATCTAACTTTCGTCCTCGCTGGTTACGATGACATTACCGATGGATACGTGCAAGTCTTCCGTCCGGGACCTCCAGGAGATCTGGACACGTTGAAGGTAATGATACTAATTCAATGATCTTTGCTTTGTGTTGATTCCGACCCACCGTTAGCGTATTGTCCAGGAAATACGTTTATGGTCTAAGTTGTCTCACGAGAATATTGTCCGCATGCTCGGAATCTCCACGAAGTTTGATTTCACCATCTCCATAGTATCTGATTGGATGGAGACTGGGGATGCATTTACGTACGTACAGAATCAGGAGAACGATCCTCGCCCATTGGTGAGTCTGAGGGAGTGCACCGTTTTATTCACCCCTTGACATACTCGTTGAGATCATGGACATCGCAAGAGGGCTGGGCTATCTCCACAATCATGAACTTGGCCCAGTATTGCATGGAGACTTGAAGGGTGTAAGTCCGATCGCCGTGATTTGCTAGCATGTCAATGATAATGATAACCTTTTCTGCAGCAAAATGTTCTGGTTTCCCATGACGGCCGGGCACTCCTCGCTGATTTCGGATTTTTTACCCTGAGAACATGCACCTTCAGCTTGGCCGTTGAACCTGGAGGTGGAGGTACAATACGTTGAAAGCATTTTTCCTCGGAACGAAGCCCAACTGGGTTTTCGATCTACCGTATTATGTAGAGCTTGACTTGTCAGTGGCTACATAATGATATCACTTGTCCAAAAAAAAAAGACCTTATTTCGTGAGAACCTCCCGACTTTGAAAGTGTTCCCTTTTCTGGACGAGAGAAATGTAAACTTGGCTCCTTTTCAGATTTGAAGGAAACGGCGGATTACTACTATTAGGCTGTGTACTGTAACTCGAAATGCCGACCCGCCATTTCCTTGGAAAGGGACAGTTACGGTATCTTCGGACGATTTGACGAGCTTACGGCACTATTGGCCCATACTGCGATTTGACCAGCCGCTACTAAGTTGCGGCGGCGACTTTGAATGCGCGGGAGTAGTACTGCCGATTTTTGTGGGTTCGATAGAGAGGCACGTACGAGAGCTAGAAAGAAAAGTCCTGGGCTCCTGTCACTACAATTGGGGTCTGATCTTGCTGTACAGTAGCTGGAAGCGCCGATAAGATAACGGCATCGCTTCAACTCCTGAATTCCACCATCGACCGTCCCGGATCCTCCATCTCAACCGTGCACCCTCAGCCAGTGTGATCATGAGCCCCACACCCACAAACTCAACACCCTCTCCCAAACTGAGTGATCACAAACCCAAACTAATACCAGGAAACGACCTAAAATCGCTCGCCACATACATGAAATCCGATCGATGTCAGAATGTATTCCTTATGGTGACTTCTTCTCCATTCGCTCTTGACCGCCGCGCTCACAACTTCGAATTTCCTTGCGGTATTTCCTACCCATGTAGCTAGGTGCAGGTGAGACTCGTGTATTCCTTAACCATGTACATCTCTCACGAATCTGGCGCGGACTGTCCCCGACTCCGTAGGTGTCAGTACTGCGGCTGGTATACCCGATTTTCGGTCCCCAAATACAGGTGAGCGGGTCTCTGTTGTACACACATCCATTGGCTGGGCTCACGCTATCCCGTACAGGTCTATACGTATGGTGTCCCCTCTTACGAAGACGCACAGCTTTTCTGACCCCCTTCATAGGCCAATCTCGCCAGGCTGAATCTCCCATACCCAGAAGCAGTTTTCCAGATCGATTTCTTCCGAAAGAACCCTGTTCCCTGTGAGCATCATCCTGCCTATTGTTTCATGTCCGTGTAGTACCACTGCGAATCCCACACACTCACTTCAACCCTACCTACATCACACACCGCATATCGCGCGAATACATGCACTCACATATTCACAGTTTACACCCTAGCCAAAGAACTTTTCCCCGGTCGCTTTACCCCAACTCTCACGCATACATTCATCTCCCTCCTCAATACCCACTCCCTCCTACACACTTGCTTCACCCAGAACATCGATACCCTCGAGCGTCTCGCAGGCGTACCCGAAGATAAAATCATCGAGGCCCACGGAAGTTTCGCGACGCAGAGATGTATAGATTGCAAGACGCCTTTTGATTCCGGAAAGATGAAGAAGGCAGTGGAAAAGGGGGAAGTCCCGAGATGTGAGAGAAGGAGGTGCGGGGGTCTTGTTAAGCCCGATATTGTGTTCTTCGGGGAGTCTGTAAGCACCAACTACCTCGTCGTAACCTACCTTGATATTGACTTCGGCACACAACAGCTCCCCAAGGAATTCCACTCCTCCGTCTTGACCCTCCACCAAGCTGATCTCCTCATCATTATCGGAACATCACTCACAGTACACCCCTTCGCCTCACTCGTCGATTTCGTCCCGGAGACATGTCCGCGGGTGCTTATAAACCTTGTGGACGTTGGGAGGTTCGATAGGAAGGACGACATGGTTTTCTTGGGGAGATGTGACGATGTTGTGAGGAAGCTGAGCCGGGAGCTGGGGTGGGAGGAAGAATTGCAGAAGACGTGGAGGGGGATTGGTAGAGGAGGAAGGGATCTGACGGAGGTTAGAGGGAAAGAGAGAGAGGGCACAGGGCAAGCGGACAAGGAGGATCCGCTTGACAAGATCACAAAGGATATGGAGAGGGCGCTGGCGTTCTCAGAGGACGATGCTTCTGCGAAGGTTGATCATGGCCGTCCGAAGGCTGAGGAAGGCGAGCATAAAGTGGGTTCATCTGATCTAGCTGAAAAGGACTTTGTGGATGGGAAGCAGGAGGAGTGAGAAACTATAGTGGATCAAGAGTTGATATGGGAAGTTCGCCGTGTGTAGGTCTCTAGGGTTGATGTTGACCCAAGGGTGTAATCAAGTAGCAGGTTTATGTATGTACTAAGATACGATAGCAGCGATTGTATAGTACTTCTCCACCACCACCCACGAGATCAGGTATCCCTTTCCGAACTGATTAGCGGGAAGAGTCGGAACAGCTTGAGAAGGGCCACGGGAATCGGGAGAACATGAAAGAGGGCCAGACTCTCCTCTCTTCCGTAGACTGCTGGTTGCGCCGGTCAGCAAAGAAGGAGGCAGGGAGGAAATCCAAATCTAGTTCTATTAGTACTGAGGGTGATATCGCGTCACACACTACGTACGACGGGAGCGTTCGGGCGGTCGCAGGACGGCTGTTCCTGAAGGCCTGACTGCTGATTATCGGGCACATAGATCTGAGGAGCAGGTCGTTATCGGATCTAATGACGACATGTGTCCGTTCGTGATTCATATCCGACGTGTTTCACTCTTCGTTCCCAGCACGAATCCCCGTTGACATGGATGACGATATTCATCCCCTGGCTGTTGGCCCACCTGGCACATGAGACACCTCCATCATGGGCGTTGTTCCGGTCCTACCGTCTCGACATACTGTGGCAACGAACCTCAAGGAACTTGACAGCTCCACGGAAATGATCAAACGTGGATCCAACGGGTCTTCGGCCGCAGATTCGACCGTCCATGGGAACAGATTCAGCCAAATCAGCCAATAGCATATATGCTATTCTTACCCTACGCACAGACACCAGACTGCAGTGCTTGGTGTAATGTCAGGCTCTCCTGGTCGGAGCTGCAAAAAAATTTGTAGGAGGCGCATTATAAAACTTGCCAGCCATCATCGTGATGCCCTCGTTCCTTCAGTCCAACGCATTCCAACACATGGGAGTTTTTGTACGCCTATACCAGCGCCTTTGTGCGTTCTCCGTCACTCGCTTGAAGGCGGGCATGGGACTAACGACGGTTCTCAGCCTGCAGCTCTCCTCCTCAGGTCACGCACCCTTGAACGCCTTAAGCCAGTAAAACAAGGTCTTATTCCGCAGAGTTTTGGTGCATGAAGTTGTTTTCTGATATCGACTTGAAGAAAAAAATCATATAGACGATCATCATCCAAAATGACGTTTTCTTTGAATGCTATTTTTGTCAAATGCTTTCGGCAACGTCCTTCGGACAATCCCGTTGATCACGTGACACGAGAGGAACACATGACTGCCAAATTAGCACGTTTTGCCAAAGTCCCTGCCTCGCAGATATTCGAGTCTGTGCTTTCCCCCCCCATCATCGTTCTTTTTGGCTAACTTGTGTGTGGATAGCATTGAGCCCACATGGAGCCCCCTTGGCCTGTCGCAGGAAGCTGCCGCTCAAGCCCTCAAGCAGTATGGTCTCAACACCCCTGTAGCAGAGCGTCCACTAGCTGCCATGTCCATCCTATGGACGGCACTTTGGAACCCATTTAATGTTCTCCTTACCATTCTTTCCATTGTCAACATCGCAACCAAGGATGTCGCGACGTTTGTGGTCATGATGGCCATGGTCGTTGCTTCTACTGGCCTTCGCTACTGGCAAGAGATGAAGTCCATGGTTCAGGCCCTCAGATTGGTTAGGTCCATCGTTACCCGTGTCAGGGTTGTCAGGGTTGTTAATGGGCGTCCCCAAGAGCTCGAGATCGATCAGAAGGAGGTTGTCCCAGGCGATATCATTGCCGTGGCTAGTCAGTTCCTTCCAACGCCCTTTGTGTCAGTGGTTCTGATGTGATGTTTCTAGGTGGAGATGTTTTCCCTGGAGACTCGGTTCTCATTTCGTCCGAGGCACTGACTGTCACGCAGGCATCCCTTACAGGCGAATTGATGCCGATCGACAAGACCGTTCGTCTCATAGCCGCACCTGAATCGGAACCATTCCACCTTCTGAACAATGATAACGTTTGTCTGGCTGGAACTTCTGCCGCAGCTGGGAACGGGCGTGCTGTCGTCATCTTCACAGGGGAGCACACTTACATGGCTGGAATTGCCGAGGAGCTCAACAGAAAGAGGCCTGAAAATGCGGTCCAGATGGGCATCAGGAAGGTTAGCTACGTGCTCATGGGCTTCATGTTTGTGAGTAGGCCAGATCCTTTCTTCTTTCATTGTAGGAGATAGATCATTGGCCAGATCATGGCTCCGATTGTATTTGTCGTGCAAGGAGCCGTAAGCCATGACTGGAAAGGAGCGATCATGTTCGCCATTGCTATTGCCGTCGGCATTACACCCGAAATGCTTCCTATGATTGTGGTACGTCTCAGCCCTTGTGCTACTTAATGTCAATTAAAAGTTCGTTTGCAAGGCTTCCAACCTGGCTCTGTCGGCTGTTCGTATTGCGAAGCAAAAGGTCATCGTGAAACGCTTCGACGCCATCCAAAATTTGGGCGCCGTCAAAGTCCTGTGCTCAGACAAGACAGGAACCTTGACCATTGATCTAGTTCGCATCTCTTCCTCTGTTACTCCCGCGGGCGAGGATTCAGATCTACCCATTAAGCTAGCTTTCATCAACTCATCTTTGCAAACTGGCACCCGCAGCCCAATCGACCGTGCAATCGTGGACTATGTATGCAATCATGAGGGCTCTCTCGAAGGTGACTGGCAGGACGATTGGCTCAAGCACGGTGAAGTTCCCTTTGATTCTACTCGTCGCCTGCTTTCTGTTCTCGTTACAAAAGCATCCATGGATGGGGATGGGCTCCTAGTTACGAAAGGCGCTGTCGAGGAGATCTTGGAACGATGTGTCTCGATGTACCGCTACCCAGAAGACTCAGACTCTCCCTCGATGTCCAACTTCAAGCTGGATTCTTCCTGCTCGACAAGCTTGTCTGATGATGACCGCCGTGGTGTCCTTGAGACGGCTAAGCGCTTGAATGAGGAAGGTCTGCGACTCATCGCTGTGGCTTGCAAAACCGTCGCCGTCAAGGCATTCATGACTCTTACTACTGCCGATGAAGATGACCTCGTCTTTATTGGCTTCGTGAGCTTCTTAGATCCCCTCAAACCAGACGCTGCGGGTGCCATTAAAGAGCTGTCCAAACTCAATGTGCAGGTGCACATTCTCACCGGTGATGCTCCAGCCGTGGCTGCAAAGGTTGCTCGTGACCTCGGACTCCTGGATGCCGCCAACGTGACACTGATATCTGAGAAGAGCGACGAGGAGGCGTCTGACTCTGTCGGTTCCGGCGAACTTGTCATTACAGGACCTCGACTCGCTGAACTGTCCAAGGACAAGGATGCCTTTGCAGAAGCTGTCGAGCGCGCTGTCATCTTTGCAAAGCTTTCGCCCTACCAGAAACTCGAGGTCGTGAAAGCACTGCGTGCTGGGGGCGGTGGGCGCGCTGTTGCATTCCTAGGTGACGGCGTGAACGATGCGCTGGCCATTCGCGGTGCAGACGTTGGGATATCTGTGGACTCTGGAACTGAGATCGCCAAAGAGGCGGCGGACGTTATATTGCTCGAGAAGAGCTTACATGTGGTTGCAGTTGGCGTAGTGCAGGGTAGGATCACGTAGGTTTCGCCTTTCCTTTCGGGTGCCGACGCTCACACCTGTATCTAAGGCTTCTGAACACCATGAAGTACATCAAGATGGCATGTTCGTCAAACTTTGGTAATGTCTTTTCGGTGCTTGGTACGCTTTATTTTCGTTCGGACTGCGATAGCAAGTAGTGATGCTTGCTCTTCCTCCAGTTGCTTCTGCGTGGCTGCCATACCAACCTATGCTTCCTTTGCAACTTTTGACGCAAAACTTGTTGTATGACTTTTCCCAGGGATCTATTCCTTGGTATGTACTTCTTCTCCCATTCACTCCCTATAGTCTTCTGATTCCCGCCGAAGGGATAACGTTGACCCAGAGTATTTGGAAGCACCAAGAACGTGGGGCGCCATGTCCATTATCAGATTCATGGTTTGCCTCGGTCCGTTCTCGAGCCCATTCGACATTCTTACATTCTGCATTAACTGGTGAGCACCACCATTCAATTACACACACGCTCTTACAGTGGTCCTGTTACTTCAGGTTCCACTACAAGATTAGATCGTTGGATTCTCCCCTGGTACCCCTTGCACAGACGAACTGGTTCCTCGAGGGCTCATTGACTCAGGTACGACTCCCGTCTCATTTACTCCAACACCATCATACCTCATACCAACTTGCGCATATGTAGCTGTTGATAATCCAGTTCCTTAGGACAGGCAAGATCCCCTTCATCCAATCCCGCGCGTCGCTCCCTGTCGTCCTCGTCACCTTTGGCATTGCATGCATCGCCATGGTTATTCCGTACATCCCCAAAGTCAACACGGCTCTCCGTATGACTCCGCCCCATCCAGAGTTCTATGCGTACCTTGTCGGGATCGTTGCGGCTTATGCGGCTGTCGTGCATGTGGTTAAAGTGCTGTACCAGATGATGTTCAAGGAGTGGCTTTGATGCACGGAGGGGGGGATGCCATCGAGGAGTTGTTTCTTGTTATTCAGCAGCAATTGGATCTAGATAGATTGTTTTGATTACCCGTAGTTGTATACCGTTTGGTATTTGATCAGGATGGCGCACGTGTTTTTGATCAAGTGACTTTTAGATCTGTACAGTGATAGGGCGAGTTATCATCTCACCCTGTTGCTTCCAGCGACAAATTCCTAGACTACCTGCCGCACCATTAGGGACCTAAGCATGACTCTTGTACTATTTCGGAAGAAAGTTACATAGTTGTGATGTTCAGCTCTTCTTCAGTGCCCGTCCAAGTCGGTACATCTTCGAGGGCCTTTTTGTTATTCTATGGTTACGATTCCACGCAAATACCATACCGGTAGCGATGTCGTTGGTCGTTTGCAATGTCGCGAAGGCTGCTGAGAAAGGCGTCGGGATTACACCAGAAATCGATCTTCGAGTCGTCGCAAGTGGTCACGTTAAACAATTGCTATGGCGAGTTATCATTCTCACCGTGCTACTTCCAGCGACACATTCTTGAATTCAGCTCCAAGAATACACGAGGTTGATTCATAGACTTGTAGGGACATGAACCATGGGTAACTCATCGCCACGAATCATTAAGCGTCTCAGAGCCCAACCCAACCGTTGTGAACGCATTATTAGGGTCCGACTCCCACGTCACAGAGCTTCCGTTCTTCCGAATATACTTGTACTCGATGGGATGATCAGCAGGTAGCTTCACGGTGGCTGTTGGTCGGGTGTACATGCACAAATGAGTAAATAGGTGGATGAGGAATTGAATAAGTTGCACTTACTGCTCCAGACAGGATAATTGTCAGATGACATTAAAATGGCGGAAGATGGGTCCCAATTTTTCAGTTCAGGTACCGATCCTGTGAGGTATATTTTTTCTACGTATACAATTCGTCAGGGAGCTCCATCTAATATGTAGGTGGAGATGCACCTCCTGGCGTAGTTGTCGCGTGAACATTGAATTTCACGGATACCGGAGTGAAACATGAGCTGGGAACGGTCAATCCCTTGGCACCCCAACTGGCCGAGGTGTGTCCATCGCGCGCCGAAAACGCCGTCAATGCAGATGCATAGCTCCAGGTGAGATCTCGTGCACTGACAGGGGTTCCATTGTTGCGGCTATACTGTTCGGAAAGACTGCCATCGAGAGGTGTATACTTGGCATTGACCGCGATGAATGCATCTGCGAAGGATTTGACAGCTGAGGTAACGGATCCGTACGTCGAACTTGGGGCACAGTAAGTGCCTGCGGATAGAGATGTGTCGAACATGTGGAAGAAGGCAAGTGAGGTATCTGTCACCTCGAGACAGCCCTGTTTATTCCAGACTATGAGTGCATCATACATCTGCTCCGCAACTGCAAACGTGGTGAGATACCATGGCTGGAAAGATTCTGAGTAGGTAATAAAATACTAGAAACTGAACTCACGTTACCGCCCTGGTACACGTCTTCAGGATAGCGACCCGTAGCAACAGCGTCACCAGACGGAATCCCAGAATTGATTGAGTAAACATCCCGGAAGGAGTCCACGTAGACTTTGAGGTTCGACAATGCCTTGTCTGAACAGGGTTGGTATGTCACGGGATCGCAGCCAGCATCGGCGTCGAAGGTGTGAATAGAGGCAAGGACGGTATTGGCATCGACATTGGAGCGCTGCACTCCAGGGTTGGCAACTATATATCCTGAGGACGAGTTCCAAAAGGACTGTCACGGATAAACATTTAGTATATGACTGGGCTAAGTGACTTACTTGTAAAAAGCATAGCACTCTATCGCCTTGTGAGGCATAGTTACTTGCTAGGGTGGACTTCCCAAGCGCATTGGCTAGCGCCGAGCCCTCGCGAAGGGCACGATGCTGCACGGCAGAGGTAAAGAATGAGAATGCGCGAACCTCCTCCCACAAGTCAAACCTAGTAAACGGGATATTTCAACCTTGTTGTTACAGATCACGGTAAAGTATAGACTTACGTTGACGAATTCCAGTTTCCACCGACATAGTCCAGGTCAAGCTGAATGATAGGCCAAAGTGTGTCACTGACGTATGACGCGTTGTTATGTGAGAGAAGCCAATTCGCATACGTGATGATGGCAGTCGCCCGTAATGCAGGTCCATCTAGGTGCTAATTGTGAGCATAGAGAGATGGCACGAAGCACACGTGCCCACCTCGTTGAGGACGGCCCCAAGGTCCGGTGAACGCGGTTTCGTTAATCATGAACTTGGGTTCACCAAGTCCGCCCGTAGAAACTGATCCACTTGGATTAGTAACTTGTTGGATGTGCCCCTCGGCGGTGACAAAAAAGTCGATAAGAGAGCGCATAGACGCGTCGGAACTGTCATTTATGGTGTATTGGTCGATGAGGAGCTTAAACACCAAGGAGGAATCACGCGTCCAGGTGTAAAGGTAGTCGGGGTCAGAGTTGCTAGGACTCGCAATGACGACTCCAGGCTGTATGGATGTGCTGGTTGGTGTTTCTTGCATGACAAGACGTCACGAATGGAAACTCACATATGCACCAGACGATTTTGCGCCATTGGGACCTATGTTCGCGAGCACTCCAGCTTGCGCGATGGGGGATTCTTTGGAGACATACTGGTCAACGCTGGATTGCACTGCAGTTGACGCGAGTAAACCGAGCGTGGAGAAGTGCCAAGGGCGCATGCGCAGAGCAAAGTAAGGAGCGTAAGTGGTGAATGTGTAGTATGTATGACCTCCAAGCAGTCAGTCTCCGGACGTGCCACGGAAGCCGTACGAGCATAAAAGAATTTCCGGTAGGTGTGTAAAGTTCAACGAGCTTGCTCGCTTCCGACAAGGGATCCATGCGACAAATGATGTTACATAGTAGTTTCGTGAAGCAATTCCACACTGCGACTGGATCCGTATAAGTTGGTGTGCAGTACTGGTGTCGGACCCAACGTGGGGCCAAGCAGGAAGCTCAAGACAGTTGCGACGGTCAGCCACGTCCGACAGTCGCCAAGAGAAACAAGTTGACTACCATTTCGTAGCAATTATTCGTTCCTTTCCACAACCCCACCTGTCTCTACTCGTCAACAACTTTACATTAGAGAGGCCCGCTCTCTCTCTGTCGACTTCCTCTCGACATGCACTCATTCGCATTCCATTCTTTTGTCTATGCGCTATGTTTTCTCCCAGTCGCTCTCGCTCTCAAGATCCCATTCTCCGTTCGCAGCAACACCCATAACACGCGACAGTCCTCTTCTAGCGGTGTTTTCCCTGTTGGAAACACGCAGAATTCTTTCTACTTCACAAACATCACCCTCGGTAGTCGGACATTATCTGTCATGCTCGACACCGGAAGGTAAGCACTCACGCCGACGGTAAACGATCGATCCCCTTCACTCCCTCCCCACCAGCTCGGATCTATGGGTGACTGGTTCCGTGCCAAATGCACAGGATACTGGTAAATCATTGACATTGTCTTACGCCGTGGGCAATGCTGCTGGTACGTGCCAGTGTATGCGGACCACTCGTGTACTTACCCTTTCAAAAGGTGATATTTATACTGCCCCTTTCTCAATTGGTGGATACAGTGTTGATAATCAAGCATTCCGTTAGTCTCGTTCTTTTTCTGCGGCTGCGCTAAATATCGCATTAGTTCTTGTGGCCAATACATCGACATTCTCTACCAACATCCACTCGGAAGGATACGACGGCCTGCTAGGTCTCGGGCCAAATTCAGGTTCCTCCGTATACAAGAAACTGAGCGGTGACACGGGCAATAACGCCATCAACCGAATATTCGAAGAGAATCCATCTTCGGCGGATGACTACATCACCCTCAAGCTCAGCCGCCGTGGCGATCCAGCTAGCAACATTACTGGACAGTTCACCATTTCTGAGATTGTCCCTGGTTACGAGAACATAACGTCCATGCCTCAGCTGGGGATCGAAATGGTATATAAAGTAACGGATGAAGATCAACACTGGCAGGTCTTAACGGACAAGGATGTCGGTGTCATCGGACCTGACGGACAGCCGATAGAAATCAGTTCTATTGTTCCCAAGGCACCTAGCGGACAACTTGTTGCAGTCCTAGACTCAGGGTTCACATTGCCCCAAGTGCCGCGTTCCATGTCAGATGCCATCTACGGGCGCGTCCAGGGTGCAGAATGGTCAGCATCCCAAGGCGCTTGGCTCGTCCCATGTGGGCAGCTAATCAACTTGACATTCGCCTTTGGTGGAGTCTCGTATCCTGTCCACCCACTGGACGTTTCTTCTAGCGACTTTGGTGTCACCTTTTCAAACGGTAACCCTGCTTGCCTCGGAACAGTACGTGTCGTGTCTAGTCGTCCCGCTTTTTGGGGGAGCACTGTGTGCTAAGTCCCAATCAGTTCCAGCCTATTAGTTCCGCGTTCAGTTTGCTTGGCGAGTACGACATGATCCTTGGTATGGCATTCTGTGAGACCGTTCGATTTTTTTTCGAGATTGAGTACATCTGCTTATCAGTATCACAGTGCGCAATGCCTACAGCCTGATCAGCTTTGGCAAGCTCGTCAATGGCGGTTCTAACACAAACAAGCCATACGTGCAAATGCTACCACTCACCAACCAAGCTGCTGCAGTGAATGATTTTATTCAAGTGCGGACAAACGGCCAGAACCTCGTCGGCTCGTCTCAATATGCTCTTTTACCTGCCTCACAAGGCCAACACTCCCCCAAATCCGCCGCAGAAAAGAAACACGAATACGAAGAAAAAATTCTGAGTAGATGGCCTTATATCCTTGTCGGCTGCATCGTTTTCATTCTGTTGGTAATTGGCTGCTGTATATGGAGATGTTGCAAGCGCCGACGACTACGGAGAAAAGCAGCACAACAGAAGAACGACGAGAACCTCTTAGGTATTAACACCACATCTTCTAGGAAAGCTCGTCCGTACTCACAGCTGCACGACTCGCCAAGTACGGCAACGCTAGCTATGCAGCCTATGCGAGCGTCCACACTGGAATTCAAAACCGAGTACGACCGGGACGCTTTTGCACGGGGCGCGTGACCCTGTCTTTTTGACAGCAGTTGTCATTGCTAACTCGAGTGTTCAAAGGCGGGAAGTTTAGAGTGGATTTGTTAGATATAATATATCAAGGACATGCAAAGTAGCTGGCTACTTGGTGACCTCTATGCGGACGCTTGTACCTGCTATGTGTTTTGGGGCAATCCCTTCGTCTATTCGTCCTCGATGACTGAACTGGGAAGTACATACTACGATGCAAGGTTGGTATTGTGATCGTACCGTTTGTCAGAACCAGACCAATCTTTGACCCAGTTGATATGGTATGCAGTCCGGGTGAAAAGGCAAAGACATGCCTGGATAATACAGGGTCAATGGCCAGACGTAAAAGCCCATGGATTTCAAGGCTCCATGAATCCGCCACCGCCCACACCATTGCCCAGGGTTCGATATTGGACGTGGTGAACTCTCTACTTCGCGCAGGACTGGTCAGCAGAACTTTTTTGTGCTGATGTCCAATTACTTGTGATATCTCAGATTGCGACCCTATGGCATGTTAATATCAGTTACCTGTGTCTGGTGATTTATTCAGCTCGAGAGAGTTCTAGTGTAACCGCATTTGAGATTAGCTATCCCGCTTGCCATTACACAAGGCTTCCCCGGGCAGTGGACAGCGTCTCCACTCACCAGAGTCATCGTAGATCTGGATACTGTCAATGATTTATCCATCTCCGAGCCTTCCTGGTGATGCGGGAGTCAGACGGATAAGGTGACCTCTCACAGAATGTTTTGCGATGTCCATCATGGTTGGAGACTACATATGTGTAATCTAAGAGGCAAATGACTGTGATCGCAGTGTTCTTCTTCCTGGCTTGCTTTTGCAGACGACTATCAGTGACTGAGAAGGAGAAGCCATGCAAGTGGAAGAACGCCAGAAGTTTGACTCCGACAGCACACACTGTCAACACTTGTAATCATTTTCTCTTCGTCATGTCATTCTTCTCCTCTATCCTCGTATGGTTCCGCAGGTAAGAAATTCCGGCTCACAGCTACACCCGTATTCATACAGCCCAGCATCTTTTTCGCCAAAGCCGCCGAACTTGCCGTTGTCGGTCTCCAAGTTAGTCCACAGTTCAACCGTTTACCCACCCATGCATCATCATCGCAACATCTTGAATCACGCGCATACAGGCATCCGGGAAGACGTCCTTTGTGAACGTCATAGGCTCCGGGCAAGCAAGTCTCCAGCATTATCCTAATCCCCCGCAGACTTAACGCACTAACACGCGCCCACATGCAGTGGTCCGAGGACGTCGTGCCCACTGTCGCGTTCAACTTTCGTAAAGTACGCAAGGGCGCAGTGACACTCAAAATATGGGATGTGGCTGGCCAGCCAAAGTTCCGTTCAATGTGGGAGCGGTACTG
>Ga0307518_10001525_pt1 | contig 17125 bp, 24 predicted proteins | sample 25_EM_MG_FD_203889 | JGI IMG/M metagenome (GOLD analysis project Ga0307518, IMG submission 203889) | Populus trichocarpa ectomycorrhiza microbial communities from riparian zone in the Pacific Northwest, United States - 25_EM | ecosystem: Host-associated > Plants > Roots > Unclassified | place...
GATTCACTATACTTCCTGCCATTACAAATGCTGCCTCAATACCATGTGCCTTCGACAGAGCTGAAAACTAGATGATACTTAGAGATGCTCATCACCCATCATGAAAAAACTCACCGACTGTATGAAATGCTTCACAGATTTATTGAACAGCTGTTGCCGTTGGCTCACGGTCTTCCCAGTTTCAGTATACTGCATGCTTTCTTCAAATTTGATAAGAATATGAATATCTTGCCAAGTCTCGGGATACTCCTTCTTGAATAACTTGTAGCACTTTCGGTGGATTTCCACCACTGTGAATGGCTTAGAGTATGATGATTACCATTTGTTCAACGCGCACTTACATGGTGTACCCTCGATGGTGCCTGAGAATTCTCCACTCTTTCGGAGACATTCCAGTTCTCGCTGTTGGAAGTAAGTAAAATACTTCGCATAACGATTCCAGTCATTTGTGGGGCTTGATCGAGCATATTGCTTGAGGAAGCGATCTATAATCTGTTGAGGTGGTTGGCCAGTATGTGCCGCAAGGTCAGTAAGATATTCGTTGATATGATCTAGGCCCTCCTGAATCATGTCCTTGATGGCATCTGAGGGTCTTCCTACTGTGAAATGGGTCCCTTTGAACATCTCGTCAGGATGGAGGTCGATATCATTGAAGTGTACGTCCTGTGGCGAGGCGGCTGGGCTATCAGGTCGCAGAGTGGGACGGTTCGAGCCAACAGGCGATGGGGTGAAGCGATTTAAGTTGTCAGTACTCGACTTTGCCAGAAAAAGAGGTTCCATGGGCTTGAATCCTAACTGGTCCAATGCAGTGGCAGGTGCATTCCTGGGTTTGGTGGGACGAGATTGAAGCATAGGTTTTCCTAAGGTAGGGTCATTGGCAACATCTCCTGGTATTGTTGATGATGCTGCGGCATCCTCACTTGCTAATTTTGATGGGCCGCAAATTTGTCCTGCAGTAAAATTCAGACGGAGGGCATTCGAAGAAAGGAAATGACTCACCAACAGTACAAGGAGGTTCCACAGGTTCGAAGCCCAGCCGGTCTAGAGCGGAGGCAGGCACAAGCGGCTTCAGAGGTTGGCAGGTTTTGGTCTGAAGTTTTGCTAGAGGAAGACTATTGTCCTTGGTCTCTGGTACCAAAGATGATGCTGCAATATCAGCCGGGACCTCTGAGGACACTCAACCCATGTTCAAGGCTATATCTGCAGTTCGAATCTTCGAGGTGTTGCTGAGAGAAGGTAGAACATCCGATGGTGCTTGGTTGGTGCCGCATGAGGTCAAGTCGATAGAGGTCTTAGTGACTCCAGTATCCAGTGGAGCACATGCACCATCATTGCGCTTCACAGAGCCTCTCCTTCCATCCGCAGGGAGCTTTCCCTGTGTCGGTAAATCCTGAGTGCCTAAACGAGTATGTTGCGTCAGAAAGAAAAGATAGCACATAGGGAAAGCTATTCTAACAGCCGGCTGCAGGAATATCTCTTGAAGGCATCTGGGAACAGTTGAAAAACACGTCCTCTTCTGCCCTGGGAAATAACTCCGATGTGCATCAAATTTTAGGTGATTTCAGGAATGGATTGTTGTTGATAGATGCATTGGCGGCTTCTTCGACAGATGTCAGTGGGTTGGTCTGCCGAGTATGACGAAGTTGCGCTTTGGTTATGAGACCACTGTCTCGATCAGTTGCTTTGATGGATGTTCGAAGGTGCGTGGGAGTTATGGCTGGAGGTGGAGACATTGCACGCCCCCCTCCTGCCTGCACACCAGTATAATCAGAGTCTAAGTCAGACATTGAGCAGAGTTGAAGTGGGCTAGGTTTCAGACAGAGAACGAGGGTGATCCAAGTACCTACATCGGAGTTTAGGCAGGTTGATCTATTATGAGAATTGTTGTTCGTCGTCATCAATTCACATGTCGATGGGCGTCCAAACGATACACTTACCCTGTATGGAGTTGGCGAGAATCAATGTGAACTAATATGGTTGTTAAAACGAGGTCGATGGGAGGTTCATGAACCCAGTCATTTCCGCCTAAAAGTCCAGTCTCCTTGTATGTCGATATGAAGATAAATCAAAGGGAACTAAGATCGTTGCCAAAGGGTCGATGCTCCACGGTGGTTCATGAACCCAATCATTTCTGCCTAGAGATCTAGTCTCCCTGTATGCCGATATGAAGAAACCACACCGTAAGTTACGGGCGTCATTACAGAAGCCCAGTCTGACAATCCACGAAAGGATCTAGAGCCTCCCTGGGATGTGCTGATGTTGGAGTTGGATTAGAAGAAGAGAAAACTAGGCCACTTACAGGACCAGGGTTGGCTATGTGCTTGAGTGGCGACAAACAAAAGCCATTGTCGACAGAGAGGATCAAGAGGGGTCATTTCGAGAAGGCTCTTCAGGTGGTCTTGAATAGAATGAAATATAATACGGAGGTAGAACATAATAACGCACCGACTGTCCTTGCCAGATCCACCAAACATCACACGCTGAAAGACTGCCGTTACACGTGTCAAAGTGAGAAGACCACCTCACACCGAAAGTTATGGGTGTCATTACAGAAGCCCAGTCTGATGATCAACAAAAGGATTTAGAGCCTCTCTGGGATGTGCTGATGAGTTGGATTAGAGGAAGAGAAAACTAGGCCACTTACAGGACCTGGGGTGGCTATGTACTTGAGTACAAACAAAATCCATCGTCGACGGAGAGGATCGAGAGGGGTCATTTCGAGAAGGCTCTTCAGGTAGTCTTGAATAAAATGTAATATAATACGGAGGTAGAGCATAATAATGCACCGACTGTCCTTCAGATCCACCAAACATCGCACGCTGACAGACTCCGTTACACGTGTCAAAGTGAGAGGATTGAGTACATTCCACCTACTACTGTCCCACTCCTACATGTCCTCATGTGATGGTTGTAGTCGTCATTATCCCTATATGCATTGGAGTTTAGTGTCCAGGATCAGTAGTAATCCAGCGTATGTCAATGACATGACTAAAGAGGAACTTACCTTGTGACCACAGATACTTATTACAGCAAGTTTCAACAAGGTATAGTGTGCGCCATTGTTTGGCTGCATTCCAAGATTAAAGGAAAGTGCTCATGCGAGCTTCTGGTCGAAACTTGCTTGTAGCATGCCATCAATGAAGATGCAGAAGTCTGTCAACACTGATAAACAACTATGTCAATGTAATGTGACAGCGTCGTGAGGCTCGGATCCATTCTATATCTTTTGGTGAGTGCTCTCACCTTGCCGAACCTCTTTAACCTTGCTAGCTTCAATTCGATTCAGCCGCATCAGCGCCTCCAGCCTCGCCCAGGCGATTAGTGAGTTTGACAGGGGATATTGACGACAAAGATAAGTTTCCAGCCCCCATTCACCCATCATTATGATTCAGCATATGCTGACTCTCTGCACCCAGTGGCACCTCATCGACTTGCTCTGAGCCTGTCATTCGATGGCTTGGGTGACACGGGTAAGCTGTTACATTGCAATCTCTCAGTCTGACCCGTGTGCTGACTCTGCAGCCAGCCACGTCCTGTGGAGTCAATGCCACTGCCGCTGGTTGTACTGTCCATGCTGCTACCTCATCCGCCGTCACCATCACTGGTCATTCCACCGTCCGTACTCACCACAATCTTCTCGCCCATGCTCTCGACTCGTAGATGATCCGTCAGCTCAGGCTCATGATCAGAGCATTGAATGGTACGTATACACTGATATCACCTGTGCTGACCTTTCTCCATCGGACAGAAGGCTTGCATGGCTCTATTTCACTCGTATGCAGTGAGTTTGCATTCTCAACTCGTTGGGGCATGCTCTGACACTTGCCGTGCCATTTCTTCATCCACAAAGACTGGCAGATCGTGCTCCCATAGAATTGTCCCTTCATATCCCTTGCGCGATGTTTTTGTGCATGATGTTGGCCATATACTGTGTTGGTCAGCCGTGAGAAACAGAGGGTACTTACGAGACAAGCAAACCCATGAAATGTTTAGACACATTTCTGCAGACTTTGTAGGCTTTCCGGAGGGCTCTAAAGAGCCAATTCCTTAAATAGCTACTTCGAACTTCATACAAGGGCAGAAAGTACCATCCAAAACAGTACTAATGGGTCAGGACGCTCATCGAGTAACATGAAAATGAGTCACCTGACCTTTTCTGCCAAAGTTCTCCGTATTTTCTTAATGCTGTACTCCACCCTTGAAAGTGTGATCCTTGGACAATGACAACTGTTGTTGCTGTTAATTCTGTGCAAACTGCCGATGGTTTCCAACTCATTCCTCTTTCTCTATCAGTTTATTTTCGTGGAAGCGTCCATGCGGAGGTTTTCCCTCAAGCGATTGTACGTTGACAGATGTCCAACCAATTGTTGACCACCTATTAACTGACACGCACTTAGCCTATTCAAGTTTATATAAAGCTTCCCGATGAGTTCTATCAGTTTGCCCCGGTTATCAAAGAAGTGGAGGACATGCAGTTACAAGCACCCCAAAGTAATTCTATTCTGGGATTATCGCTGGTGAGACCTCTTCCAGCTATATTAGTTTATCGTCTCACTGATGACTTCATCCTCAGGACATGTTCCCATTTTTGCCCCTTCGCTCAAATTTTGATCCTCTAGATGGAGAAGCATGGTGAACGCTCTCGCAGAACATTCAGATGTGTTTGGTGCAGATTCAGGATTCGGAGGGCACAGCGAATCAGATTCTAATGTGCGAAAAAAATTTGGATGTCTTTTGTGGCCGCATTTCCTACATTTCCCTTTGGTGACTGGCCTAACTGGGATCCACGGATCCCCTTCCAGGGCGATTTTATCTCAGATTGGATGGCAGAATTCAATCTGCCTTATACCATCATGTATTGGGGTGATTTACCACAAGGCATTCGTCAGTATATTTGGCAGAAATTGACAGCGGCAGTAGGTCATTTCTTTTCTGCCTCAATTATCTCATATTCATGTCCATAGCTCATATACCATGTATACCAACACTAATAGCTTGAATCTTTCTGTCCCATACTACACTTTGTTTGTCTATAGAATATACATGTGTGCCCTTACCCAGGTGCTACTCGTACCTTCACAACAGCAAGTCCAAGTTGGCCATCACATCAACATCGTCGGTGATAGTGTAGGTGGGGTGGCTGTCGTCATCATCGCTGTTGCCATTAAGGAGGTGGTGGCAATCAGCATGAGAGAGAACATAGATAAGTCGACTTACAAAACATACTAGAAGGTACCTGGGAGGTAGGGCTCGAAGTAGAGGGAATTGTACTAGGCAAAGGGGGGATCAGTGGGGTTGGGACTGCATGCAGTTCTCAAACAAGGTTGGTTGCTGTACCTATTGAAGGAGGAGCGATGATACGTACGGAAGGATCCACATGGACTTCTCCCAGAATTGTGTCCACGACACTGCCAAATCAAGTTGTCATCAGTGTGAAAACGAATGAGGGGGAGAACGTGAGTCGAACCACTGATCCCCTCGGCTCAATATTTTATCGACCGATCTTGATTTCGACATGCTGGAAGGGGCGGACTCAGCAACAAAATGAAACATCCACAATCAGAATGGTGATACCAGTCATTTCCACGCCACATTACAGCCTTTATGTATGTTGAAATGAAGATAGTCCGTAAAGCTTGAAAGTCGTGGGTGTCATTATAAAAGCTTATTTGGACAATCAACACAAGCAACCTATTAAGCCTCCAGGGCACTGTCACTCGAATACTTTCAGCGAAGTCATGTAGGATGTAATGTTGATACTGATGGGCGACGCAGGTAATAACATCACGAGCGGACGAAGTGCTAGGCTACACCTTGTTGTGACCACCAGCAAGCCTTGCTTTCTTATGCTGCCTTTCAACCTCTTCCACAAGCTCACATATATGCTTGGATTGCAGGACCACAGCCTTGTCCGGTTTCTCCGCAACATCATATTCCATCACTGTGATTTCTTGGGGTACAGCCTTATCATCCATAGGCCAAGTTTCAAGGTTTAGGTGGTCCGCTAAATAGTTAATAACATACTGGTGGTCTTGAAGTCTGGAGATGGATTGCTGATGATGGTATGCTGAGAGAGTTTTCAAGCGGTCTCATATAGGGTCACCCTTTGGGCAACTAGCTGCATAATCTACAACCCACAGGTCCAACGGGGAGGGCGTCCAGTAGAGTGCCCCAAAGAGATCCGCCAAGTCCTTGAGCAGCTGGTGTAGCATCGGCTGTTTAGGAAAGAGGATAGGCTGCTGGAGGTTGTCGCTGTCGGGAGTGGGTTCGTTGGAGGCGTACAAAGAGAGGCCATGATCCGTTAACACATCAGATGAATAACAGGTGTTGGGAGGGATGGGGACAACATTGTTCGATGTTGGGGTGTCAGGCGAGGAGTTAGAAGTCACCTTGAATATGAGCTGCGACAAAAGCACACTATGCTTTTCATGCCCGCCCAATTTGAAGGTTCGCCAAATAAACTCGCTGCGCACCTCGACAGATAACGATGTTTCACAATACATGGTGATGGTCCATAATATAACCCAAAATGAGGACTCTAGATCGTCCCGAAATGTATGAATTGCCCCCCTATTCTCGACGAGGTGTGCGGACATAAATTGCCAGGTGCCCTGATGGAGTTTGTCAGCGAGGAGTTACGGAGAGCAAAGAACACATACTGTGCATGTCATCCGACGAGGGGTAACTACTCGGATGGGCTTCGCCATATCCCAGTCGATCAGGTAACCACAGCCCTCATAAATTACAATGTTCCCGGGACTAAGGTCCCAATGAAGGAACCCCACTTTATACGCACCCTGATGGGCTAAGGATGGGAAGTAGCATGTCATCCATTTTAGTTATGTTATGGGGCCAGTATTGACTCACCAACAAGGGCATCGTGCACTGCTTGCACCAGCTCACGGGTGCAAGAGAAGTTGGTCAGGCCTTTTCCTACAATATTGAGGAGATGCCGGGAATGGATGTGAGCGGTGATTACAAGTCATCGTTGACAAGCCCAGTCAGCCATTGAGAATCGAGATGTCTGTGGTTGTTGCTCAGGTAAAGAGTCCACGTCACCAGACGCTAGACAGACAGGGACATGGGGAACATTTTGAGCATTGAGTTGTGTGTAAATTTGACCTTCGGGAAGAATATCATTGGCCTTGATGCGCCACGATCTTTGAAAAACACGACCCGGTCCCCTGCAAGGTCATATGCAGGACAAGCGCGTGTGCCGCGACAGGCAGGGGTGGTAGGGGAGGCTTCACAGCGGGGAAAAATAATTGTCATCGAGTTCCCCCCACTTCCTGGGATGCTAGTCATGAACATGGCGATCTTCAAGGGCAAATTCAGTCTGGTCCTTGCAAGGGCAGCTTTGCGACTGGGAGCAACAGACACAGACGTGTCAATGCCACGTAGTGTAGAAGGTGCTTGCGAGAATCGAGAAAAGAATTCCATGAGTGATGCATCAGTGTCATAGTAGATGGGCGCTGTGGCAATAGCACCTTCCCTATCCCATCGGATTATGCGGGCAAAATCATACATAATAAAAATTGAGAAGCAGTGCATACAAAACTGCGAACCCAGCTGGGCTGCAGCATAGGCTCCGATTTGTCCTAACGTATTTTGTTGGTTACGGCCGGATAGAACGAAGCATAACTCCTCCCGCTTCTCCTGTTTGTATGCCGAGTGTGGGAGGAATGGATCATCCCAGGGGTACCGCTTGAACTCGACATGCATATCGATTAGTTCTACATTGCAATTGGTAGGTTTAGTGGTAGAAGGTCCGGAGTATACAGAGATGTCGGGTTTGATTGTAAAGGTATATCCGTTCTCCGAATCTCCTCGTGCATGCGTGTCCACGAAGTGAAGCTGTCGGGCAAAAGGCTTCATGGCCGTGATCTTAAGCGACACAAATAAATCGGATGGCGAAGAAGTTTGCCAGAGCATTACTCACAAATGGCTTGTACATGCCCAACTCATCTTCGGCACCAATGCATGTCTTGAAGGCTCCTGGTTGGAAGCCACCTGCGGTTGAAAGTTTGTAGCGCGGGATGAGTGAAGTAGGAAGGAACGTTTCCAGAAAATCGGCAACAGGCATTGGACCCACTACGCAACTAGTCATCTGTTCTGCGATTGCATTCAGAGTAGGGTTGCGATAGTGTGTCAAAGTCGAGAATTGTCTGTCAAGCTGGCTGCTCTTCTTGATAGGAGTAGTAAACCTCTTTGGAGGGCTGCAGGTAGTGGGAGACTCCCCGAGAACATCATTATTTCCTGTGGTTGGGGAAGGCGATTGGTGAGGAACAGAATGAAAGCTTTGAGAAGTCATGCTAGGGTGGTGTAACACAGCTGTTGGCGACTGCACACATCGTGAGAGCACTGAGAAGATCTGAGACTGGATCACAACTCCGAGAACATATGTCTCACCGCAAAAGAGGCAGAACCTAGCAAGACCTAGCGTGCACCGGAATAAGGAGTCCTGGTGGACAAGACTCGATTGAATAGATCTATTACGCCCTCGCCAGCTCTAGTTAGATCCATTCCACCCTAGCCAGCATTCGCCACATCCACGCCAGGCCTTGTGAGTGCTGGCCAGCCTAGTAGGTTATCATGTTCCTTCCATGTACTTTTGAAGTAGCCCAAGAGTTGCACATATTCAATACCATTGATCGCAGCCTATCAAACCTCACACGTCTAGTTTGCATGTCTGAGGGCCAGCCCGTGGTTGACCTGTACCTGCCAGATTGTCTGGGGTCTTGAGAGTATACCAATGAGGGTACTTTGAGTTGCTCATGTAGTGGTTGTAGGACACAAATCAATAAACTACATAGTCAATATTATTCCAATTGTTCCCCCACTGCTCGTCGTTGGTGCTACGTGTTGCAGGCGTTGTTGTTGTTGTTGTGGCTCTGCATGCTGCAGGTGGTCGTCAGTGTTGTCGTCAATGTGCCCCAGTGGGCTGCTGGGTGCGCGTCGCTGACAAAAGGTGCAGGCTGATCGATGTGCGACGTCTCACGCGCTGATCAGCTTGCATCTGGTGTGGTCATCATTTGCGCATGTGGGTGCCATCGTTGTCAGTGTGCCTCTGTGGGCTGTATGTGGACATCGTCATCGTTGTTGATAGTAGAAGTGGAGGTGGCTATAGACAAGCGTCGCCACACCTCTGTAGGCTGCAGATGGGTGTTCGAGTGTCATTGTCAGCGCTGCCATGATGTTCCATATCGTACCTCTGCGCACTGCCAGTGGGCGTTGTCCTTGTTGTTGGTGGTGGGGTGAGCAGTCACTGTAGCAGCACTGGTTGCTGGAGGGGGTCATGCCGTCAATACGTCGCTGGACATGGCCATTGTTGACGTCGTCATACTGCCAGGCTGTCGATGTTCGAGTAGACGGAATGCAGCCAGCTGCACTGGAGTTGACGCCTCTGCCAACACCAGAGATTGCGTGATGATGACTCACCTGCGTTATCTTACAACTCCTTCAGAGCATTCACACTGGATTGTTAGGCGTCGACATCGACATGGAAGACTAGATCTGCGAGACAGTGTAAAGCCATGTTGAACTGCAGCAGGAGCCACGTGGATGCAATACTCACCTAATTTGTGCGAAATCGCGGTGTCCGTGCCTCCTAGTCAACGGAAATGAGTCAGGCGATATCTACACACCACGGAACGTGCCAGTTGAGCTGCTGGGGGTCAAATGTTTGCATTCAGAGAAGCTGAGAGCGCTAATGTGCCGATTGCCATGATTGTCGAGAGCAAGACGGTTGGCAGCAGTGACGAAGAATGAAACGGAGGCAACAGCAGTGTGGGTGGCACGACTAACAGTGGCGAAGCAGTGCAGCTACCTGCAGGGAGTCAGCATATGCCTCAAAGTCGCAGAATAAGAGATCAGGACTTACCAGTGTCATCTGGGTCACCCACATATACTTCAGAGCGTCCGTACTGGACGGCAATGCCGACACGCAAGAATAAAATTCAAAGCTAGAAATGCCAATCAAGTTTGAGAGCGCGAAATGGCTTACCTAGAATGTGCACGCACTGCACAGCCACCTGGGAACACCCCGGAGCGCACTTGTGAGGTCGTTGGTCCTCCTCCAAATGGTTCCTTGGTGGCTCAGTGCTGATTGATCGATCCATGACCTGAACAGATGAGGAAGATGATATTGGATAGTCTGACCGTCTTTCTGTGCCTGCCCTGAATTCATTATGATGTGACGTTATCAGCGCGCCCAATTCAATCTCCGCTATAACACATCTTTTCTTCGTTTCCCCTTCGTCTCCCCTCTCGAACAGGTCAGGATTCTTACCTGAGGATACACTTATCTCTGTGCAAGTCCCCAGCATTTGAGGTTAGTGATAAGATCTCCCTTGGATGTACATTACCTGATCTGAGAGATGCAGACACTTCGACAACACCAGGAATTGACCCATGAAGGTCAGTCGTTGCTTTGAATATATGCATATATTTACTCATTGTCTTGCAGCATGAATAACTAATGACCAATAACCAATGGCATGAGTAGCATTTCTGTCCCCAATGTAGCTCCCATTGCTTTGCCTGCATTTCGTGGTCTGTGCATATACTCCACTGCAACGGCGATTTATCCTGTACAAGCCAGCCTGTATTTGACCTGTGTCATCAGCTCGAAATCGTGTACAAAAGGTGCACACAGAGCACAGATAGGTGGAGGTGAACATGAATCAGTCCTCGCCCGTTCATAGCTGCCCATACTGGTGCGTACTATGTGTCCCATGCATTCTCAACGGTGCTAATGCGGCTCATCAGGATCAGAGGTGAGGCCTTCACTCGAGCTGTAAGACAGTCTCTTACTCGTCGGGCATACAGGCGTAGCTACTTCCAGTGTGTTCTTCTGGTCAATATTTCTCACCGACTTCTATCTACAGTGGCAGTGAGCATCACTCATCCATTGGACCTCACCAAAGTGTAAGTCTCATCAACTACTCAAGTCCGCTTCCTCATACGTCACAGTCGCATGCAATCCTTGGGACCTGTGGTTCCCTGCCTGTCCATGTTCGCAGTAATGCGCACACCTTTTGCAGAAAGTGGCTTGCGAAGTCTTTATACCGGTCTTTCTGCTTCCCTTCTCTGGTAAATGTCATACTCTCTTGTCTGTCTGGGTGCCTATGAAGAAATGAAACGACGACTATCTCGGAGAGGTCGACTGTCCACTGGAAAGCTTCTGCCTGGTTAAGCCCTTGGTATCTATCATGTCATATTATAGTATCTTTCATCGTAATATATTGGTTTTAAGTACATGGGGAAGGAAATGGAATGCTAGCAAGGCATTGCATGACCTAGCGAGCTGTGCGAGCCCAGTTGATAGTACCTACATATACTTAGGAGATCTTGCTAGGCCTCGCCAGGCAGATCATGATGCTATTGTGAGCTGGCCAGACAGATGTGTGGCTGGCCAGATATTGGTGTGCCTCGCGAGGAGGAGTATTCCTTCGCCATGACACGCCAGACCTATTGGACTGAGCGATATTTTGGCCTGGCTAGGTTTCGCCTCTTTTGCTGCGTCACGCAGCATAGGTGGCGTGTTATGTAGATCTGCGAACAGAACGTATATCCGTATATGTGGGTGGTTTGAATGCAGCAATTAATTGAGTATAGACTATGTTTATAACTAGGCTAATGGGCCAAGGGCCTAATCCCCCTGCCTTTCCGCAGGGTGATTGGGGAATACCTGAGCCGCTCCCATTGTTTCGTCAGGTAGGTTGGTGGTTTATTCTGTTGTCCTCTCACTGACCTGCTCTCATTGTTTTGTCAGATAGCGCACACATTGTCTCCTCGTTTGTATCGTCGTCTCAATGTGTATAGTACTCGCCGAGCCTGTATGTAGGATTCCCAATTGGTCTCTGCTATATATGTCCTCTCCCTTGGAAAGCGAGACTTAAGGCCCATTAGTCTCATTAATGAATGGTGAGTGATAGTCAATATTTCATACCTCTCGGCTTAATTGTACTTCAAGGCCCATCCACTTGTCTTGTATGTATTCACAGAAGACGCTATTACCAAGGAACTTCATTTGTCCATAGATCGCCGTTATCGGAGGAGAGTACATCATACCTACACCTGGGCACCCTAGCAGTCCGAGATTCTGAGTCAGACATCGCGTACCCACTCGCAAACTTTGTATCTCACCACACAAGTCACAGGGCTCCCCAATATCCCCTTCACTGTCAATCTTATACACGTCCAGAATTCCAATCTCGACTAGCCATGAGGTACATCCACCGGGCGCTACCAGAATGACCCCCACCACGCTCGCTGGCTATATTAACAGCGTCAAGACACACACCTCAACCAGCCTACAACAAAACATAATCGCCCTACACTCCAACTTTATCACCATGCTATGTATCCTAACTGTCCTGGGCCTCTCGGTTGACTTCACCAAGTGCGCTCACGCACTTCACAAGACGACACAATGTCATCTTCCCCAACACCTCCCAGGCCCAGACGGTGACATCATTGTGACCCACGGAACCATGAAGTGACTGAGCATCACCGTTGAAATGAAATTCACTGATGGCCTTACGGCCGAACTCAAAGCTGCTCTTCAATGAACACACGTTAAAGCAGCCTCAAATAAAGCTGCAAAGATCCTGAAGGGACTGACCATGCTTGGGAACACAGCCCATGGCTTATACCAATGCCTCCTCCGCACCGTCTACAGTGCATGCGTACGCAGTGCCATGACCTATGCCAGCCCAGTCTAATTGGATGGTAAGGAGAAACACGCGAGCAAACTTACCCGAGTACAGAATGCCTTACCCGCCACATCTGTGCGGCCTTCCGTACCACCCCAATTCACGCACTAGAAATAGATAGTGCCACCCCACCAATCCTCCTCGTCCTCGACAGTAACAACGCCGCCTCGAGGCTACACAAACTAGCCTATACCAACCCCATATACCTCAGACTTCCCCAAGAGTGGCAAGGCTACAACATCGCCTACCCTGCGCCTCCCCTCTCACTGAGCAGAAAACCTCCCAAAACAACATGCCTAACTAAACTCGCATCATGCTCCTCACCCGCCATCTACATCCACATCTTTGCTGACAACCAGGCCGTCGTCCAGACTTCATTCGATGTCGTACCAGGATCGTCCCAACACACCAATCTCCACATATCATCTCTTTTCAATCCTCGAACCAACACCACATCGAAATCGCACTGGTGCCCAGACACAAAACATTGTCGGTAATGAACAGGTCCCCACTTTTATAAGACTTATTTATCACCATCGGACCAACCTGTTTATCACACGCAACCGGAGTACCCATCCGCAGATACCCAACAAGATGCCCTACAATATAGTACCATACTTGCCCACATTCATTACTCTCCCTGGTGGCACCGCATCTTAGTACATTCGGTATTTAGAATTCTCGCTCTCTCACCACACGAGCGGCTGAATGGACATAACCTTGACTAAATCATACATTGGGCATGTAATCCTCAAGTCATTTCATACTTTGATACCTGCCAGTTTGATACCTATATTTTCATGGCACCCGTGACATTTCAATCATTTAGGGCCTTGCGCCAGTACCACATGATTACTAGTACATGTATAACAAGCGATGGGGATTGACAGGCTACAAGTGATGGAGTGGACAGCTGAGTGTGTCGTGCTTACTATTGATTCTAGTGACTTTATTGAAGGAAGTGAATTTTGTGGTGCAAAATCAAGAGGCTACAGTAACACAATGGATGAGGACTAGGAGGAAATGCCTGAACTGGTGGATGTCACGCTCCTCGATTCCAGTAACTTGATAACCTCTCAGAATAGCAGCCATCTGTGCCATTACCCAGACTCCACAGTCATATCCATTGGATTGACGTGGTTCAAGCTGTAATGTTGATCAGTAAATGTACCATCAGTGCTGGAAACCCACCAATACAGGATGGGCAGTCCAGTTGCCCTGATCATGCCACTTAGAGCCCAGTTTTTGATGGGCAACCCTGCAGAGGCGACAAATAAGCTGGATGATGTCCTGGATATGTGTTAGTGGATAGCGAATGTAGAAAGGGGACTAACCTTAATATCATTTTGCCATGGCCGTTGTTCAGCAAGGCTGTCAAAAAGAAAAAGTTGCCTGGAAGGAAAGCTGATTGTGCAGAGAACCCAGTGCCCGTAGGGCACTGGACGATGTATCGGAAGAACCCAGATAGGTTTGTCCCAGAATTGTGTCCATAATGCATTGTGCCAGAGCGAGTCATCGTTAGCTTTATGACGAATCCGAGGGAGATCGTGGGTGGAAAGGATAGCACAACGGGCAGCAGTGGGAATGCGGAGTACAACAAGGCAGCACAGCCATTGATGCAATTGTCGTTGAGGAGACCATTTGGAGAAGCCAGTATGCTGATGTCACTGGGGACGAAAGTTTGTCGAGGGAATCCGTCAATAGGTGCCCGTATTATGGGTGTGAGAATAGGTGGGACATGGGCATCTGTCACCATCTCGACCGCGTTGTCGACAGTTATTGCCTAGAGTGCTGATCAGACAGGATTAATCATTGAAAAAGATCGCACATCAGGGGTCTCCCAGTGAAGCATTACACTGGGCAATGTTTCAGCTTCAAGCTCAAGCTCCCTAGGATCGTCGGAGTTGTCGACTTCGAGAACGTCCGAAAGAGCGATCTGTTCGGAGTTGAGGTCAGATTCCGTGAAATCGGAATCGAGGCCAGTGGGTTCCCAGATGTCTTCGTCATCGGCGTTGTCGTGTTCGTCAATGACTAGTGGGGCTAGCCAACGTAAAAAGGGTCCAGGTGCTCCTGTAATAGTGTCTGCAGCCCAGATAGCAACTTCCGCTTGATTGGTGTAACGAGAGGATGAGCATAGTGATGTGGGCCATCGCTCCTGTAGCTCGGAAATGGACTCCAGGCACTGTCTTAAAATGAAGTGATAGTTGCTATCTGAAAAAGCAGTCAATTAAAATGGAACTTCTACTGGTCATGGGAACTGACTTTCAGATTGTTGTAACGCGACTTGAATGGCTGTAAGCTCGTAGCCAAACCATCGGCACATGTTGTCTGCTTCTAGACCTAGACAGCATTGCTCTTCCAAGCATCATTCACGCTTAAGGAGAGCATGGATACCATTTCGCACATTGACATCACCTAACCATCCAGGGATCTCCACAGAGGGGGTGATCCAGACATCTTGCATGAGCATCGGGTCATTTCATAGAGCATCAAGCATCGTGGGTAATGGGGCCGGTAGAGGAACAGTCCAAGTGGGGTCGTGTAACTGAGATAACTGTTCACAGTAGTTGTTATACTTGCGGATGGCAGCCATGAGTGCAGGTTGGCGCTTCGCTATGGCCTTTCGTGTTTGTTGGTGAAGCTTGGTACCTACTATCTTCTAGTGAGTAGTAACACCAATTCCCTATGAAACTCACCCAAGGGCTTGTCTTTGCCACCAATGGCACGATCCAACCTATCCAATTCAAAGAAACTACCCACTGCTCTCTTCTGAATGTTTATTTTCAAATCGCGAGCCATCAGCAGTATCCGCACGAAGTCCAGGCCGACATGGGAGAGTTCCGGGAATTGGTCGTGCACGTTGAGAGATGAGTAAAGGGTCTCTGCCTGGGCCGCGAGCTTCACATGAGTGCGCTCAAAGCTTGCAAGCACATCCAAGATGCCAGGTGTCGCATTCCCCTTTTCAATCATGGTCCGAGCAAGCTGGAGCAGCTTATTGGTATTGTCTATGTCAGCTTGTAGTACGAGTACGGTGTCAAGCTCTTTTTTGAGCCTTGCAGGCGCATCTAATAAAGTATAAAGTAGTGTGAATAATGGCCTTCCATGGGTATGGTCAGCAGAAATGGATACACACATGCTCTGATGGATAATTGTATTGCACACTGGTTTTCCCATTGCCCTCGAAGTTCCATGATGCTCAGCCCACAAAGGTTGAGATTTTCTTGTGCAGCTGATCCTTGCTCACCAACTCCCTTCTTGAGATGGCGCCTAAGCCAATTGCCCAGATCGCTCTGCATTTCGTAACCAATTTCAGCTGCGTGATGATCCAGAAGCCAGATGCGGCGCTGTCACTAAGCAACAGTGAGCCAATATATCAGGACAATGATGTAGACTTACGGATGATACTCGTTCGATGCCAATCAGTTTAATAAAACGCGACCAAAGTCGCTCTGTACCCTCACCATCAGATAATCCCAAGCCAGACGCAAGGCATGGGTTGTAAACTAGTTGACACGCCCGCTCGTGACCGTAAGTGTGCATGGCTGTGGTTGCGAAGTGGAGGTGGGACTTGATGGCTTGGTCAAGAATATTAAACTGTAAACACTAGCATTCAGAACATATGAACAGTGAATTTACGTACATACCTTGGAGAGTGACCGATCTAGGACACATCCCACATCATACAATACCACAACATTAGCCTGAGAAGGAAGAAGTGAGAAAAGATGATCAATGAGGGCGATGCTATACTTCTGCTGTTCACCAGGCATATCTATGTTAGCAAAGAACAGTGGTATATCATGACGGCAGATGAGCGCCATGACTCTGGTATCATCAAAATTGTCCATAGCCGCCTTTTTCTTATGGCCATCTGCAGCCTCGTACGAAGCTTCACATTGATCGATGGCCTCGTCAGGTACTGTGGATTGAGAGGGCTCTGTGGGACGTCGGTGGGCGTGGACAATGTGTTGCCCGATGGCATCCACTTGCGTCTTTGGAATGAAACATTGTGGGTGATAGAATGGTGAGCAGTCGCCCGCAGAACACCAATGTCAGTGATGGAAGTTGCCATCCATGGCAACGTGAATGTCACCACCCTTTTTCAATGATCTGCCAAAACATGTACCACCAAAACATGCTGGACACCGTTGGATGAGGATGTCCGCGCAGGTGCCTCGGAAGGGAGCCTGCGGCTCAGCTGAAGATGAAGAAGGGTGAGGGGGGAAAGATTCAATGGCAGGCTTAGCAAGATCCCGGCACCGCTGAACAATACTGTCTACTTGCTTCTCCAGTTCACTCTGTAGGATATTGAACCACTGTGCAGCTTGACCGAGACCACGGCGAAATGGCTCCCGCACGGCTGTACCCTTACGCAGTTATGGAAATGAAGATGAAGATGAGTGATAGTA
>Ga0307518_10001526_pt1 | contig 17116 bp, 18 predicted proteins | sample 25_EM_MG_FD_203889 | JGI IMG/M metagenome (GOLD analysis project Ga0307518, IMG submission 203889) | Populus trichocarpa ectomycorrhiza microbial communities from riparian zone in the Pacific Northwest, United States - 25_EM | ecosystem: Host-associated > Plants > Roots > Unclassified | place...
CCTAATGTCGAGACAAGGGACAGAGCGGAAGTGGACAGGAAAATAATCCAGGTACAGGAAAATAAAGCAGGGGCAGGAAAACAAACCGGAGCGGAAGCAGAAACGGGGAACTAGTGTTACAGGGACAATGGAGGAAAAGCAGGGATAGTAAAGTAAAGGGAACTAGGTTGGAAGAGGACAGGTAAGGGTCAGAGGTGGACTTAACTAATGTTAAGTCTGGAGCGATGTCCAGGACCGGAGGAAGTGGAACCAGAGGAAGTGCAAGAGTGGAGGGAGTGTGCAGGTGGAGGAGGGGCGGAGTAGCCAGGGGAAGGTCCAGAGTTGGACATAGAAATGTCCTAGGCCATTGGTGGACCTGACAGAGGAAGCGGAGCAGGAGCAGGAGCAGAACTGAGCCAGAGTTGGATATACCAGCCGGAGTTGGGCTATGTCGCAGACAAGGCTAAGGGAGTGGCCGGACTGAAACCGGAGTAGCGACTAATGGTAGATACAGGTCTGACACAGAGGAGTTAGACCGCAGATCTGTCTGTAGGAAGACAGGGGTTAGTCCTGAGGCAGAGATGGACATAGTGACCGGAGTTGAGCTGGAGTGCAGCTATGGGGCTGGAGATGGCCGGACTAGATCTGGAGTTGCATCTATGCCTAAGGAGAGGTCAGGCAGGCCAAGGTTAGACCAGAGTTGTGACTGGGAAAAGTATGGATATGACAGTATGCCAACATGTCTGGCATGAACTGTGCCAGGTACTCGATGAGTCCAACAAATCGTTGTACCTCGTTCAGGTTGCGAGGCTTCCTCCACTCACATATCCTCGCCACCTTATCTGTGTCTGCGTGGACACCACACTCATCGATCATGTGCCCGAGGCAATCGAGCTTTTCTGCATACAAGTCGCATTTTTCACGCTCGAGATAGAATTCCACCTTTGTTAAGGCATCGAGCACAAGTCGCAAATGCCTCTCGTGCTCTTCAAGCGTGTTGCTAAACACAAATATATCATCGAGATATACATGGACGAACCGTCCAATGTACTCTCACAGTACCACCGTCATGAGTCACTGGAATGTGGCGGGGGCATTGCAGTCTCCTTGCTGCATGACCTGACTCAGGAATGTACCGAAGATGGTCGAAAAGGCTGTTTTCTTAATGTCTTCTGGCTCCATGCATACCTGTTCATATGCGTTGGATAAGTCTATCTTCAAGTGATATCTCGCTCTCGCAATGTCCATCCTGATCTGATCTTGGTCAGGGAATGGGGTCATGTCCTTGACCGTGTTGTTGTTGTGCTTCCTGCAATCGATCACGGTCCTTAATTTTCCCGTCTTCTTCGGGATGCATAGCATCGGTGCCGCCTGTGGCACGCTAGCCATGATCCACCACTTTGCATTCGTGTAGAGTTGGATCTTCTCTGCCAGCTGTGGCTTCAGAGAGTCCAGGCAGTGTGGCAGGTGGTAGGCATACTGCTTCCCCTCATCAACCAGGGGTATCCGATGATTTACTTCGCGGAGTGGGGGCAGCTTTGCCACTACTCCACCCAATTGATTCTTGTATTCGCTTAATATCCTATCACGCAGTCATGGGATATCATCATCTGTGAGTTTCTTTGCATTCATCGCAGCGAGTTGTGGGGGCAACTCTAGTTTTTCAGTGGGGGAAGAATGCTTCCCACATGTCCCTCCCCCTGCCCCAAGTCAATGAGCCACTGGTGGACATCCAATCCTTTTGCAAGCATTGGGTGTCACGCTCATTTCAGTCTCTACTGAATTCGCGATCAAGTGACCTGTCAAGTCTGGGTCTACTCCGGTAGGGGGTCCGGTCAAGTCCAGACGAAGGAAGAGAGCAGAGGGCTGAACAAGAGGTTAGTCCAGTCAGAGTTGGTGACCGCTTGGATTCAACGACTAAGGATAACGAGCGTTGATCCCTTGCATAGGTTCCGGTCAAGAGGGGACGGAGACGGAGACGGAGATGGATAGAAACTGGAGTAGATGACTATGGTTGATTTCAGACTGAAGAATACAGGATAATCTACAGAGTACTTATACTAAGTAAGAACTAGGGACAAGTACTTACGGTGACAAGTAAACAGCCTAAAAAGCGGACAAGGGATAACCGGAGAAAGTACTAAGTCAGGTCCAAGTAAAATAAAGTCAGGTCCGGTGAAAATGCTACAAGGTATGGGATATATCGAGTTCACGGAGAACTCACGTCAAGGCAGGGTAAACGGTGAGGTGTGGTAGCGAGCGAACAGAGGATAGTCCAAGGGTTGTACTTAACGGAGGCATATCTGCGCGACTGTGACCGGAGTAACTGTGAGCGACCGGAGTTGGGCTAGAGTGCTGTGATGCGACCGGAGTAACCGGATAGGACCCGGAGTTGGACATGGTCGTAACAGTATCCCCCCTTTAGGGGCCGAACCCATGAGGCCCCAATGAGGCTGACGTGTGGTCGCCTAGAACAATGCGGAGTCCGGAGCGAGTGTCTGAGTACGAATTATGGATCTATAAAGATCAGACTGGTTTTGCTTTTTACCCCCAGTTTTCTTTCTGTGATCCTAACATGTCGGCCACTGCTAAGTCCACCAGCCCCGTTGCCCCTGTTGCCACCGAGTCCAGGGATTGGACGAAGGCCTCGACACCGGAATTACAGTCCGGTAGCGAGGACGAATCCGACGTTCTTGACGCCAAAGTGAAGGAGCGCCGTCGTCGCAAGCAAGTGAAGAGGGAGGAGAGGCAACTTAGGGAGGAGGCGGAGAGGCAAGCGCGCGAAGAGGCGAAGGCAAGGGCTTGCAAGGAGGTGGAGCGTGCCAAGGCAGAGGCGGAGCAGAAAGCGAGAGAGCAGGCGGAGCGCGAACAGGCAGAGAAGGACAGGGCGGAGGTGCAGCGGAGGGCTGCAGAGGTTGCAGCGAGGCAGAGGGCACTGGCGCAAGAGGTGTCGAAGAAACAAGCAAGGGAGGAGCCGGAGGCGGGTCTGAGTGGCGACCGGAGCGACGAGGTCCGGTAAGTAATACTTTTATTTCTTTTGCTTCTTTTTCTTTTTACTAACTTCTTGGCAGATGCCTCCGTTGCACGAAGCACAAGGCTAAGTGCGAACGGGACCCAGAGAAGCCCAAGCAGTGCGCGTGTATGAAGTGCGCAGGGCTCAAGGAGTGATGTGAGTGGCCGGAGGTGGGGAACGCCGGGTCCGGGTCCGGTGGTGACAAGGCGAAGGGCAAGGCGAAGGAGAAGGAGGTGGCGACGTCACCGCACGGAGGCGAGAAGCGCAAGAAGAAGAAGACGGTCGTGAAGGTCGTCGAGATGCCGGGGCTGTCTGGGAAGCGGTCCGGGTTTGACCCTGGACCATTCCTGGAGCGGCTAGACAGGCTGACTGGGGCCATGGAGGAGATGACCGGGCAGATGCGCCGGGTTGCAGATGCCACTCGTTCGGTGGTGAGAGGGAACGAGCGGCTGACGGTGGGCCTCGAGACTTTTCTCGAGGAGTGCTGATTCTTTACGGCGCCCTGGGACGAAGACGAGGAGTCGGAGGACAGTGGGGCAGAGGTTGACCCGGAGGAGGTCGAACAGGAAGTCCAGGGGCTCCAAGAGGAGCAGGAGAATCCTGACAGCGGTGTGCCGGAGTGATTAGTCCGGTCCGGGTGTTGTAAAATAGAAATGTAAATTAGTTTTACTTTTTGTTTATAAGAAAAGTGGCCTTGATTTGAGAGTGAGTGATATTACAGGGTGAAACAGATAAGAGAAACAGATAAAAGAAACAGAGGTGAGAGTAATATTACATGGACGTGAGTGGTCCGGGTTTGTCCGGGTACTGGACATGGTAATCTTCTAAGAGTTCCGTTGCGTTGCCAAGTTCAGTGGCAAGGAGCCATGACGTTTCTTCGTCAGTCCCTTTGTAACCGGACCATCGTACCAAGTAAAGTAGCTTGCATGATCTGCGTCGACGGTCAACCTTGGAGTCGAGGATCTCAGAGATCTCGAACTCCGGTTCACCATCCACTTTGACCGGTGGCGGAGGAGGTTGTATCCGGTCCAGTATGGTATTGGGTATGGCCAGTTTGAGTTGGGAGACATGGAAGACGGGATGAATGGCGCGCATGGAATTTGGAAGGTGTAGCATAAAAGAGAGAGAGCCTACTTCTACTTGTGCTATGATAGTGTAGGGCCCAAGATTCCTTTCTGATAGCTTTTTGGATGGTCGAGTAGACCGGAAGTATTTGGCCTTCACATATACTTGATCGCCTACTTTGAAGTCTGGTGCCAGAGTACGTTTGGCATCAGCCGGACCTTGGTAGCAAAGTTGTGCGTTGGCCATTTCTTCTCCAAGGCATTGGTGCAGCGACTCGAGGTTGACTGCGTAGTCATGAGCCCTGGCAGAGGTCATGTCGCATTCTGGGTAAACAGAGATGTTAGGGTGGTAGCCCTTGTTAGCAAAGAACGGCGAGACTCCGGTAGTAGCACTTGGTGCGTTGTTGTATGCAAACTCCGCCAGTGGGAGTAGGTCCGCCCAGTTGTCCTGCTGGTAGTTGCAGTAGATCTGGAGGTACTGTTCCAGTGTCTGGTTAGACCGCTCTGTCTGGCCATCGCCCTCCGGGTGGTAACCGGAGGTGAAATGAAGGCGCATGTCGAGGGCTTTACCAAGTGACCGGAGGAAATGTGAGACAAATTCAGTACCGCGATCTGAGGTGACGTGGGCGGGAACACCGTGCTTGGAGAACACGTGGAGTAGGAAGAGCTTCGCGAGCTCCAGGCTAGTGATGGTGTCATGAGTAGGGATGAAAATGGCTTGTTTAGAAAGCCGGTCTACCATGACCAGGATGGCTGTGAAGCCAGTAGATGAAGGGAGTTGCTCAATGAAATCCATCGAGATGGAATTCCATGGCTTCTCCAGTATGGGGAGCTGTTTCAGCAGTCCGTAGGGTCTATGGCACGGTGTCTTAGCTCTTGCGCAGGAGGTACAGGACCAGACATAGTCTTTGACGCAGGTCCGGAGACCAGGCCAGGTATACTCACGCCGGATTAACTCTAGAGTCCGGTTTTGCCCAAAGTGACCAGCGAGTGGGTGATCATGTCGATAACGGAGTACCCGGAGATGGAGATCATCCAAGTCCGGTACGTATATGCGACCGTCTAGTCGAAGGAATCCAGTCTCATCAGTGGACCAGCGAGAGTCCGGTGGATCAGTGAGATGGACCTGGGCAATGGGGTCAGAGGGCAGTGCAGAAAGGATGTCGCTGTGGAGTGTTTCCACGTCCATGATAGCAACTGCATGGAGGACCGGAAACTCTAGGTAAGTAGCGCGAAGAGAATTAGAGAGCTGTTCTTGAGTGAACACCGGCCTAAGATTTTGGGGGTTAACCCGGGCGTAGCCACTATCCCCCTCTTTGGGGTAGACGTCCCATCATCTAGTGAGAGCGTCCGGCTTGGCACTGAGTTTTCCGGGACGGAAACGAATGACAAGAGAAAATTGGGATAGGAATTCAGACCACCGGGCTTGCCGGCGGGACAGTACTTTTGAGGTGGAGAAGTACTCAAGGTTTTTGTGGTCCGTGACGACGTCTATAGGAGAGGTGGAGCCTTCGAGGTAATGGCACCAGTTCCGGAAAGCTTCAAAGATAGCAAGTAGTTCCTTATTGTGGGTGTTGTAGTTTAACTCTGGAGCAGTCAAAGTCCGGGAGTAGTATGCGACCGGACGGATCTCTCCGTCTGTGCAGGTAATAGACAGGATGCCAGCGACGGCGTAGTCAGAGGCATCCGTTTCCACGATGATAGGGGTGTCCGGAATGAAGTGGGTAAGGATGGGCGCAGTGGTGAAGGCATGCTTGAGAGTGTTGAAGGAACGTCGACAGTCCTCGGAGAAGTTCCAAGGAGCGTCTTTCCGGGTGAGCCGGGTGAGAGGGACCACAATGTCCAAGTAGTTGAATATAAACCGGCGGTAGAAGTTGGCGAAGCCTAGGAAGGACTGGATGTCCTTTACCTTTCGAGGTTCAGGCCAGTCGGAGATGGTTTGGATCTTGTCCGGAGACATAGTCAAACCGTCCGGAGATAGGCGGTAGCCAAGATACTCTACTGAGTCCGAGTGGAACTCACACTTCTCCGGTTTGGCAAAGAGGCCATGTAACCGGAGGCGGCGGAGCACTTCCCGGACATGCTGCTGGTGGGACTCCATATCCTCGGAGTAGATGAGGATGTCGTCGAGGTATACGACGACACAGACATCTAGCATGTCAGCGAAGATGGTGTTGACAAAGCGCTGGAAGGCTGCAGGGGCGTTAGTGAGGCCAAAGGGCATTACTAACCACTCATAAGACCCATAGCGCATACGGAAGGCGGTCTTCCATTCATCACCCGGAGCAATCCGGACTAGATGGTATGCATGCCGGAGGTCGATCTTTGAATAGATCTTAGCACGGCTAGGGGAGTCTAGTAGGTCAGAAATGAGGGGGAGTGGATAGCGATCCTTTTTGGTAATTTTGTTTAGGCCTTGGAAATCAACGCAGAGGCGGAGTGAGCTGTCCTTCTTTTTTACAAAGAGGACCGGAGCAGCATGGGAGGAAGCGGTAGGACGGATGAAACCTGTATTAAGATTCTTGTCGATGAAAGTCCGGAGAGCAGAAAGCTCAACCGGAGACAGTGAGTAGAGAGTTCCCAGAGGTGGAGAGGTACCTTCTTCAAGGTCGATCTTCAAGTCGTAGTCGTGATGCGGGGGCAGTTCAGAGGCTTTCGCCTTGCTGAACACGTCCGCATAATCGCGATACTCCGGAGGGACAATGTCCAAGTCTGGCGGAGTAGAGGCGGAGGAAGAATGAGCCTTTGTTGAGTCAGAGGGGCGCAGCTGAAGTTGGTATTTGGTGGATCCTTCTAATTTGCACGCACGCACGAATGCGGCTGCGTTAATCAGAGAGATGTGTGGAGGGGTGCAAACCGGAGTGTCGACAGATGGCACGAGGCCGGGGTCAGATTGGCCAGAGAGGCCGGAGACAGGGTTACTGGACAGAACCGGAGAGGGAGTCGACAGGGGCGCTAGCAAACTTGGTGCAGGGGTCCGGAATGTTAAACTGCTCAGTACCCAGTCAATCAATGGATTGTAGCGGGTGAGCCAGTTATGTCCAAGGACAATTGAGCATTCAGAGTCTAATGGAGCGAGGTAAAAGGTCATGGGGGTGACATCACCGGATGCGGGGAATTTCACTGATAGGTGGACGACTTGAGTAATTACAAAATTCGAGGTACCATCGAATAGCCGGAGTACAATCAGGGAAACGGAGTAAGTGGAGAGAGTGTGTCCGAGAGCATATTTGGTATCTACAAAACAGTGCGTGGAACCGGAGTCCACAAGCGCACGGAGTTCTGGTAAATCGTAAGACAAAAGGAGAACATGAGGCATAAGGGAGTTAGGATCGTAAAGAGTGGACGCGTTGAGGTGGGCCTCCTTGGGTGCACTTCCGGAGTCAACGCAGCTCGCTGGTTGTGCGGAGGGCCGGGAGCTGCTTACTCTTTTTTTGACTCGGAGTTGGTACCCGAGTTCGAGTCCATCTTACCAGACTCAGCAGCGATGGCCGCAGCGCGAGCTTTGGCCTTTTTGGTCTTCTTTGGACAGTTGTCCGCGAAATGACCGGTACCTCCGCAGAACATGCAGAGGTTGTTTTCCAAACGCCTTTTGCGCTCGTCTGCGGTTAGCTTCCCGTCCTTACCAAGCTTGTTGGTTAGGTCCAGTCTGGAACCGGAAGAGGACTGGTTGCTGGTCATCTTGGACGAGCCAGAGTTGGCGGAGCTGGGGGAGTTACCGGTCTTGGATTTCTCCTGACCGGAGTTAGATGAGTTGCCTCCAGAGTTGGAGGGCTTGGTAGGGGATGAGGTGGATTGGGTCTTCGTCATACGAGTGATCTCGTCTTTGCGCTCCCAATAGCGTGCGTCGATCTCTTGACAAAGGGCCCTAAGCCCATGCAGAGTCAGGGGTTTCCCAACTCAAGCAATTTCATCCTTAAGGCAGTCCGGGAGACCAGAGTAAAACAGGCGGCGGAGCGCACCATCCCCATAGTCCTGGACCTGCGAGGCAAGCCGGTTGAAGTCTACAATATACTGTGTAACGTGGTGAGCATCCTTCATCCGGAGATGCTCAAGCTGATGTTCAGCATCAGCGATGGGGTTGTGAGGTCCAAAGGTGCTCTGGAGCTCGGCGACAAAATGGACCCAGCTGTCCATCCAGCGTGGACGGTCAGCCGGATCATCAGAGTTGAGGAGGTCCGGTTCGAACCACTCTAGTGTCATCCCTTTTAGACATGATTGGGCGAAAGTTACCTTTGCCCTATCAAGGCGGAATGCCTTGGCTCGATCCTGGAAGCATAACTCACACTGGACCAAGAAGGTCCGGAGTTTTTTGGGGTCCGTGCCATCAAAGGTGTCCGGTTCGCGGACCTTGGCATGGGAGGAAGAGGAGTTGTTGGTACGACGAGAGGAGCGGGAGAGGCGGTTGACGGCGATGGCGAGATTGTGGAAGACAGCCAGACTAGGGTCTAGTTCTTCTGTGGCATCAAGAAATTCGTTGTCGTCATCATCGTTGTTGTTGTCATCTCCGGGGTCGTCCGGATCATCTCTGGGACCATCCTCAGGGCCGAACCATTGGAAACGACCGGGTTCGCGATGCTCCGGGGTGGAGTCGCGATGATAGGGAAACCGATCACCAGAGACAGATTCATGGTGACCTAAGTCTGCAGAACAACAAAGGCTCTGGGACGCAGCATCTCGACGTGGAGTCACAGACGCTGTGGGGTTTCGAGCTGTGAAGCTCCGGAATTGGCTAACGGAAGCCGGAGGTTGCCTGCGGTTAGACAAGGCTTGTTGGGCGGCAGAGAGGTGGAGGTCATCTACTGCACCTGCTTCCTCAGCAAGTGCTGCAGCGGTACGAGTGCGAGAGCACGTAGTCATGGTCATAAGAGATAGAAAACTAGTTTGTGTACGAGGTTTGGGATAGTGAACCCACACAAGTGTGAGTCTGAAATACTGTCAAGTCCGGGTCTACTCCGGTAGGGGGTCCGGTCAAGTCTGGACGAAGGAAGAGAGCAGAGGGCTGGACAAGAGGTTAGTCCGGCCGGAGTTGGTGACCGCTTGGATTCAACGACTAAGGATAACGAGTGTTGATCCTTTGCGTAGGTTCCGGTCAAGAGGGGACAGAGACTGAGATGGAGATGGATAGAAACTGGAGTAGATGACTATGGTTGATTTCAGACTGAAGAATACAGGATAATCTACAGAGTACTTATACTAAGTAAGAACTAGGGACAAGTACTTACGGTGACAAGTAAACAGCCTAAAAAGCGGACAAGGGATAACCGGAGAAAGTACTAAGTCAGGTCCAAGTAAAATAAAGTCAGGTCCGGTGAAAATGCTACAAGGTATGGGATATATCGAGTTCACGGAGAACTCACGTCAAGGCAGGGTAAACGGCAAGGTGTGGTAACGAGCGAACAGAGGATAGTCCAAGGGTTGTACTTAACGGAGGCATATCTGCGCGACTGTGACCGGAGTAACTGTGAGCGACCGGAGTTGGGCTAGAGTGCTGCGATGCGACCGGAGTAACCGGATAAGTCCTGGAGTTGGACATGGTTGTAACATGACCCTCGATCTGGAGTGTATCCTTGCCAAAGTCGAGGCACACTCGGTGAAGTCTCAGGAATGGCAGACCTTATATACAGTCATACTGGTCAATATTGACAACATCAAAATATGTGTCATGGATGACATGTCCCAAGCACACTGGCACATGCGCGCCGTGGGTGATGGCGAGCGACTACTGACGCACCCTAGTTGCAACGGTAGCTGGGACTCCAGCGTGAACGTAGCCAGTTTAGCTATGGTCACAAATGCAGGGCTGACGAAATTCGTCATACTGCCAGTGTCGATCATTGTCAATGCTTTGCAGCCGTTGACCTTTGCTCACACTACGAAGCAGGTGCGCAGGTGGAAGGGTACCACTGGCCTAGGGCCAGGTGGGCCTGTCACTGTGTTCATGCGCATCACATATCGAAATGCACGGTCTGTAGCTTCATCCTTTACCGGCCGTAGTGCCATCATTCAAGGAGAAACTCCATTCGCTAGTTCCTCATCTGGAGGCAGGTTTTGAAGCCTGATCGCCTCGTACTCGCCGAGTACATATGGTCCATCAGGAATAATGTTTTGATCTGGCTGGATATACACTGTATGTTCCCCACCTGCAGACATGCATGCTCTGCCAAGCCAACGGTCAAGTGTGTGGAGCCCCTCCACTGTTTGAAGGAGCTCGAATTGCGACTGCTCTGTGCATTGACTGACACATTGGAGTGTTGCCCACATGTCCTGCAATGGATGTCCAGTGAAGTTGACCCACGCTGAAGTTCTGGCGAGAGCCGTGCGCAGGTCCTCTGTGGTGTCCTCTGGTTGTTCCTGTGTGCCATCCCTCAGGGCACTCAGCACCTGGAGTGAGCAGTTGATTAGACTGCGCACTTGGTTTGTACTTCGTCAGATTATTGCAGCCTGTGGGTCACCCAGCAGGCTGCACTCAAATATCTGTGCTACGGATTTGAGTTGGTTGAGAGGTTCATTGATAGCCTCGAGCCACTCTCGTGCGAGACCCACAAACACCACTCCCATCTCTGGGATGGTGTGTTCACGAGCCATCCATCCATCGTCATACGCCCTCCGAGCACTTTGGCTAGGAAATGCTTGTGCTGCCTCCAAGCCTGGATCTTCCTCGAGCTTGGATGCGATGATGTGCCGTCGATATAAGCGACATGTGAGGCATTCGCCATGGTGGGTGAACCCGAATTGTTCATCCCACTCCCATCGAGGGTTCGCATTGGTGGCTGGCATCATGTTGATCACTCCCCAGTTGCCAATTCCTCTGTTGGCAGCTACATTTACTGGAGCATCTACATGCTCGTGTCCCTGTCCAGGGGCTGGGACCTCCAGTAGGTCGTTGATGTTATCCCTGTGGTAGCCATTTTCACGGGGTTCAACATTCGCGAGTGCAGGTATGGGGGCCGCAGCCTGTGCCTCCTCGCAGGCCGACTCATCATCGCTGTTGGTCTCATACCGTTCGATGCAGATGTCCATCCCATCTCATGCGGTCATAGATGAACAATATATGACCTCCTCGTCATGAGGGTCGTGGGTGTACATCCGCCCGAGACACGTGACGGGTTCTCCATTGCTGTCTCCTTCATCACTCGAGTACTGGGGGCCATCTACTGGGTCCCCCTCATCATCACTCTCCGGTGACAAATCTTGGTCGTCCATGACACCATGAGCAGTATTATCCTGCTCGCCAGTGTCTTCAGCAGTGTCAGGCTCTTGTACATCCACTGCAAATAATCGGGCCTTATTTTGTTTCTTTGGTTTGGGGCAGCGGTCTGCAAAGTGCCCCACTTCGCTGCAGTTGAAACATCCTGCATCCTTCCGTGAGAGTGTCCCTCTCACTTTCCCTGAGGCTCCACCTCCTCTATTGTAGGTGCCTCGGCCGGCGTCCCTTGTCCCAGGCCGCTGGCCATCTGTTCACTGCTGTCTTGCATTGGACAGCACTTTCTTATACAGCATGTTTCCCCTGTGGAAGTACTTGTGCCCATTGCCAGAGTTCTCAGGACTCAACTTTTCTTTCGCAGGGGCACCTGCACCGGTCCCTCTAAATGAACTCTTCACCACCTGAGTTTGAGAGTGATTGCTGATCATCTTCAGTGCACTCTCCATCTTCTGAACCTCAGCCAGGATTTGTTCCATGGCTGAGTGTTCCGCAGAAATTCCGCGTGCCTTCACGACTCCTTCTGCCAATGATAACGGGAGACCATTGATGAACTTCCTTCTCATGGAGTAGTCATCCGGTGGTTGGACCATCCTAGCCGCACGACGTCTCATATCGTTGTAAAACACAAGGGCCCCTCGCTTGGAGGAGTACCTTGTCTTGTTGTACTTCTCAGCTGCATTCTGAGCAGATGCTTCATGAATAAATCGCACGAAAAGTGCGCAGACAAGATCTTCAAACGTCCAGTGGCAAATTGTGCGATCTGGACTCTCGACTTCCTGATCAAACCATTGACCTGCTAGGTCCTCCAGGCAGGCACCCGCGTACATGACTCTGTCTCCGTCGCGGATGGGGCCTGTCACCTTGTAAATTCTGAACCAGTGTAAAATCTGGTTCACCCATTCGTCAAAGGTGTCAATGTTGTCCTGGCCCTTGAAAGCTTTGGGCTGGGATATTTTCATTGATTTTACTTCTGGACCTGCTGGGTTGCCAGGCTGACTGACGGCTTCGTATACACGTTGCCTGTATCAGTCGAGCAGGGTGCCTGTATAGCCACTCATTCCAGGAGTCAGCCCCCAAGTCTGGGCTGTATAGCTCGGTTGGTTAAACTGCTCAGGGTGATTTGGAGTTCGCACTGAGCATGCTTCTCTGCACTCGCGACGATGTCTTCTATCATTGTCATTGTCATTGTCTGAGGAGTCGGTTCCTCCTCCTCCTGGTCCTCCCCCTCCTGGTCCTCCTCCTGGGGGTGGCGGAGGTGGAAGGTCCTAATACCTTTGGCCGAATGAGCCTTGCTCGTATCAAGGGACTCCTCTCGCTTCTTCACAACCTTTGCACTGAGCCAAGTGGGGTGAAATGTCTTGTGAGCGGGTGTCTCTTGATGCCCTGTCACTTTCTGGCTGTTGAGTGTTCAATGTCACTCGTCTCCCATCCGTCCCACGAGTGGGAGTATTGAAGACAGAGAAGCGGTCTTGCTCCTCATCGTCGTCAATTTTGCTCTTGACAGTGAATCTCAGTGTCGGGCTATTCGGGAATACATCCCCACACAATGTGTTCTCATTTCGAGGGTCTGTTAGGAGGGCTACCCAGAGGCTGTCGAACATAGCTGCCTGGTCTCCTCCTGGGGCCAACCCATGGTTGTAGTCCCTTTCCTCGCAGGGTGTGTTTCGCCAGTCCTCGGCAAACATTCCCATCAACTCCTGCATGGATTCCTGAACCTCACTGTAACAGGGAGGGTATGGTCCTTGAGAGAATGGGGTGGTGAAATAGAAAGCACAACAGAGCTCATGAAGTCGTGTCTCCCGCTCTCCCATGACTGGTGTGCTCGCTGGCAGGCTAATTCCCGTCATTGGCGTGCTCACCAGCAGACTGGTCAGAGAACTTCCCGTCCTTGTAGCACTCCTTGAGGTCATTGACCTCAGCTCAGGCATCTCATATATGTTGTCGAGACCACCAGTCTCCTCACGAGCAAGTGCTCTGTTCACTTCCTCTAGGTGAACTTGCCTCGTACTGCTGTCAGCGGCATTGGGTGCTCAGTTGCCATGGGAAAATTTTTCACGAGCCCTTTCAGGCTCACAAGACCTTGTGGCGCTCCTCAAGGTCATCCTGCGCGTTGTTGTGCTAGTACCTATGACACTCATGTCCAGGTTGTTCAAAAAATGTAAGTGTTTGCTGGCTCTGATAACTGATGGTCACACCCTCAACGAACACGACCTGTGTTATATTGAGGGTAGGTGATGGTACAGTAGTAGAGTAGTTAAAGGGTAGTTCGCTTATGTAATTAGCACCAGCACTATATATATGTGTGCTTCTGCTTACATAAGCAGAAGCGCTACTACACTAGTATAGACCACCTAGTGGTCAGCAGTAAAGGGAGATTACTCCCTTTACAGCTATATAGTGCCATATAGCTCTATGAATACTATAATAGCACATATATCACTATAGAGATAAGCCCCCTTTTATATAGCAAACCAGTTTTTCCTGATGTTGGAGAATTTCCAACCCACCTTAGAGAATCCCTAACCCACAGTGCAGAATCTCCAGCCCACCTTGGAGGATCCCTGACCCACCTTGGAGAATCCCCAACCCACCTTGGAGAATCCCCAGCCCACCTTGGAGAATCCCCAGCACCCCTTGGAGAATCCCTGACCTGCTGTGAAGAATCCCCAGCCCACCTTGGAGAATCTTTGGAGAATCCCCAGCTCACCTTGGAGAATCCCCAGCCCACCTTGGAGAATCCCCAACCCACTGTGGAGAATCCCCAGCTCATCTTGGAGAATCTCTGACCTGCCTTGTACACTCCCCAACCCAACTTGGAGATTCTCCATTGTGCTTTGGAAATTCCTTGACCAATCTTGGTCAATTGATGGTCTCAGGAAAAGTCTATTCAGGCTGGAGAATGTTTCATTTATTCCTAACCAATCATTGAGAAACAGATTTATTCACCCTGGAGCAAGTTCTGTTTATTGCAGATTAACCTGTTAGAACAAGGTATACACTGCAAGCATTTCTCAATGTTTCATGACAAAACATTTTTTTTAAATAGAAGAAAGAGATACTCTCTTATTTACAATTTTATTAAACAAAAAAGACCAATATCATATAGAATCTTTTTGGTCTTTCTTTTTCCAAGACATGATTTGAGATCATTTCTTATGTTAGGACTATGAAAAATTTAACCTTTTTCTTCTGCCTGTTCCTTGCAAAAAAAAAATAAAGAAAAGACTGTAACTTTTCTCAGAGCAAGTATTTCAGCATGTTTTATTAGAAATAAGACACCATATTATTGTTGAAAACATGTTGAGAGAAAATAATGAATTTTTCTTCAAGAAACATGATTGTTCCTGGATGCTGATTGGCTGACTAGAGTGTTATGACCAAAAAGAATGATAGCATATTTCCTATACATTTATTCTTGTGGAATAGGGTAGCTTTAGATTCAATTTTTCACTGCAGAAAATTGAAAATGTCTGCTGTGAGAAAAGTTACATTGTCTCTTCTTTATTTGTTGTTCAGGGACAGGTAGAAGAAAAAGGTTAAATTTTTATAGTCCCAACATAAGAAATGATCTCAAATCATGTCTTCACACAAAAATGACAAAAATAATGCTGTATGATATTTGTTTTTTTGGTTAAACAAAATTGTAGATAAAAGAGTATCTCTTTCTTTTATTTTTTTACAATGTTTTGTCATGAAACATTCAGAAATGCTTGCAGTGATATTTAGGCTGGAGATAGTTCTATTCATATCATATTACTCACCTAGAAAATTGTCTATTTGAACTGCTGAAAGTCAGGTCAATCAATTAACAAATGGTCTATTTAGGCTGGAGAAAGTTCCAGCCATATCACATTAATCACCTGGAAAAGGTCTATTTAGGCTGGGGAAGACCCTATTTATTGTGAAATAATAATATATTATGGCTTAAATTATGGTCCATTTAGTGGGGAGAAAGTTCAATTTGGACCCCAGACACTCCATGAAATTGACCCCCCAATCTATTAATTATGGAGAAATACATTTCTCCAACCCCATACAATAAGGGTCCTGGAGAAAGTATTTTCTCCAGCACCCACTGGGAATACCTGACCTGTCAAGCACCTATGATCCTCCGCCTTGCTTCTGGGTGCTACTCCGACGAAAAAGGGGACAAGTCCAACAGGAGGAGGTGCAACTCCGAAAGGAGGAGATGCAAGTCCGATGTAGGGGAGGACAAGTCCTACAGGGGAGGAGTTTAGCACCTGAAGGAGAGGAAGGAAGACGTAGGGGGTGAGGGCGTCGGCTTCAGCTTATGTGCTGCACCCTTGGACAGGCTCAGCCCTCGTATTTCGGAGGAGCGGAGTTGCGACAGAGGAGGAGGAGGAGTAGGAGTAGGAGTAGGAGTAGGAGTTGAGTTGGAGGAGGAATTTAGAGTCAGGCAGAAGCAAGATGAGGATGGGGCTTTGTTGATATTCGTACTAAGGTACGAGGAGATACACAGAGACTTATATACTAACTGAAAGGACAGGATCCTTGTGATAAACACAAGACATGTGAAAGACGGAGTAGGAGAAACACATGAGAGGAGGAAACACATGAAAAGGGTAAACACATGGAAGGAGTAAGTAGCAACAGGGTGACAAGTAAGTGACAGGATGGAAACAGGGTATGTACCTGAAGGTATGACAGAAGTGGGCTGGACGGACTGGAGGAACAGAGTAGGAGTTTGGAGGAGATACGTCAGAGTTAATAGGAGATATGTCGGAGCTAATAGGAGATATGTCAGAGTTGGTAGGAGATGCATCGGAGCAAATAGGAGATACGTCGGAGTTGGTAGGAGATGCGTCAGAGCAAATAGGAGATGCATCAGAGCAAGTAGGAGATGTATCAGAGTTGGCATGGATGTGACAGTATCCCCCCCTTAGGGCCTGAACCCTTGAAGGCCATAGGCAAGTCCTTAGGATGAAACGAGGAGAAGGGACGGTGAGGAGCCAGAGGAGAAGTGGAGTGACAAAGGGAGCAGAGCGGAGGAGAGGGAGGAGTTGCATCATTAGGTGGGGAAAGGTCCAGGCTTCTCAGGATAGCGATGATGGAAGTCTTGGACCAGTTCCGATGTGTTCCCTAGCTCAGTGGCCAAAAGCCAAGAAGTTTCTTCGTCAGTACCCTGATAACCAGCCCAGCGCACCAAGTAAAGTAGTTTGCAATGTCGGCAGCGGTTATCAATTTTGGAGTCTAAGATCTCTGCAATCTCATATTCCAATTCGTTGTCAACCTCCACTGCAGGCGGAGGAGGCTGGAATCGCTCTGGGATAGTGTTCGGAGTTGCTAACTCCAACTGCGCAATGTGGAAGACCGGATGGATGGAGCACATGGAGTCAGGCAACTTCAGGGTAAAGGAGTGCATACCAGGTCTAGCTATAATACTGTAAGGTCCAAGATATTTCTCCGAAAGCTTCTTTGAAGGACGAGTGGAGCGGAAATATTTTGCTTTGACAAAGGCTTGATCTCCGATTTTGAAATCTGGAGGTGGAGCTCTACGAGCATCAGCGGGGCCTTGGTAACGCTTTTGAGTGGCGGACATTTCAGAATGGAGGAAGGAGTGGAGTTCCGCAAGATCAGTCACATAGGAGTGAGCACATTCTGAAGACAGCGGAGCATCAGAGTTGATGGTGATCAAGGGATGGTAGCCTTTGTTGGCAAAGAAAGGAGAGACACCAGTGGTAGCACTCGGAGCATTGTTATAAGCGAATTCCGCAAGTGGGAGGAGGTCAGCCCAGTTGTCCTGTTGGTAGTTGCAATAGATGTGGAGGTACTGTTCCAGAGTCTGGTTAGCACGCTCGGTCTGACCATCACCTTCAGGATGGTAACCAGAGG
>Ga0307518_10001527_pt1 | contig 17110 bp, 26 predicted proteins | sample 25_EM_MG_FD_203889 | JGI IMG/M metagenome (GOLD analysis project Ga0307518, IMG submission 203889) | Populus trichocarpa ectomycorrhiza microbial communities from riparian zone in the Pacific Northwest, United States - 25_EM | ecosystem: Host-associated > Plants > Roots > Unclassified | place...
GAATGGTGTCCATATACCATTTTGGCGTGACGTCGCCATGTCATGTCCGAGCAAATTCTTCAATCCAGAGATGCTCCATCACTTTCACAAGCAGTTCGGGGATCACGACGCCAAATGGTGTATCAACGCATTGGGCTCTGCTGAGATTGATTTCAGATTCTCCGTCCTCCAGCCTGTAACAGGGTTCCACCATTTCAAAGAAGGAATTTCGTCGCTCAAGCAAGTGACAAACCTAACCCTAACCCCATGAGGTTATAATTGCAGTTCGGGCTCTGATGGACTTTTGTTATCGCATACAAGCATACCGCATCATGGACAGGGACATTGATATCATCAATGCCGCCCTCCATGAATTCCATTCGCACAAGCATTCTATACTTGATGCTGGCCTACGTCGCAGGAAGGCGAACAAACCAATTAATAACTGGCACATTCCGAAGCTCAAACTGATGCAAAGTGTAGTGCCAAGCATCTCTAGGGCTGGTGTCCCTATCCAGTGGTCCACTGATCTCACCGAACACACCCACATCCAACAGATCAAGGATCCTGCACGGGGCAGCAACAATAACAATTACGACCCTCAGATTTGCCGACAGCTTGATTCCTTGGAAAAATGCAGGAACTTTGATCTGGCTCTATCATTGAAAGACCCGGTGCTACAGAGGGACATGGCCGGTGCCACTGAGGAATCGGACGATGAAGAGCACAATTCGGCTGTGAGCCTGTGCTCTGTCACGGATTATTTTTCATGATCACATCAACTAGCTTCTTCCCCACCGGACACTGTCCCCCTTCCTCTTCGTGCATTCTCACTCGGCTGCATTGCGTTCAACCTTGCTTATGACCCACACATTCGTTGTATTTCCGTAGACCAAGCTGCTGAACAGTTTGGACTTCCAGACCTTCAAGCGGCTCTCGCTGACTTTCTCTCTTTTGAGAAGTCCCGCGGCATGGACTCGGTGCATCCCATCGGTGGTGGACCTCGCAGGGCCCCAACAAACGCCGAACTTCCATTCACAGACATTCAAGTTTGGTTCAAGTTGAGGTTACAGACGACAGAGATTCACACCAACACCGTTTTACCTGCACAGACCGTCTTTGCTTCCCCGCCCAAAGGCGAGTGGAAGTGTGGGCGCTATGATTCGGTGGTTGTGAACATCGATGACACCAAGGTATGGCCTACCAGCGGCCTTGAAGGTACGGCATCTGATTTTACAGTTCCATATACATTACTCATACCATTCTTGATCAGGACATTCTATCGTGCAGCTTCGTCTCATCATGCATCCCTTGGGCAAGCCTCATGAGCGATGGCCTTGGGCCGATCGCTTTCTTACTTACGTGCAGCACTTTGATATCGTTCCCCAGGCAGGTTCTTACCGTGATCCGTCAACTCAACTTCATATTCTCAAGAGAGCCTTGTGTTCAGGTGGACAGCACCTTGGAGACGTTATTCCAGTTTTGCAGATCAGGGCGTATGCAAATCTAATACCACGATTTGGTCAGTGCGCAGACTCACAGTTCACTGCATTCAACAGCTTCAAACACTGCCGGGAATTTTATCTCAACAAGTACTTTGATAAGAATAGCTACTATCCTCTGTCGTTATAAATATTGTGGTTGGTCCATGCGCATGAGAAACTCTGAGCATCTCATCATTCCACAATATTATTTTCCTTTACATTCTGTCTAAATGGCACCACGCTCCAACAAATTCCATACGGTGGATGCAATCCACAAACTTGGGTCTTATCCCATTCCAAAGGAAGGTCGCTCTGTAGCCACGATGGACAAAATCACAACTCAAGAGCTCCAAGGAGCAATCGTCGTCGAGACCGCCCAGTCGAACCCTTCTCGCACAAAGTGTCTCGGATTTCTTTTGGACCAAATCTTCTCAGATTTTACCGCCCTTAGTGTCCCGTCACCTGAAGAGTTGATGGTGCCACGAAACGTGATATTGAGATATTATCCCCAGATACCCCAGAGATACCCCAGTAACCACTCAATCCCACTCTATGACAAAGGTGCCAAGGCTTGGAACTGGCCATTGCCAGAGGTCGCTACCCCCCCTTTAGACGTGGATAGGAAAGGTGGATGGCAAGAAAACCACCTTTCTGCATTCTTCAACGCAGTTGCATTGGCCATAAAGCCAGCTATTGCAAAGCAAACACACGCCCTGAAAACCACTTTTTCTGAATGACATTGGCTGGGCTCATACAGCACTCGTCGCATACCTGGCAGCGTTGACGGGGCTGGCACTTATCACCGTAAGCCAGACTTGATTCTCATAGAAACAGGTACTTGCACTTTCAACCGTGAGCTGAATATATTCTCATCAAAAAGGTAGATCTTCCCCCTGATTCTGTATCATGGATGAGTCCAAAGGTCATCGCTGAATATTCCAGTCAAGGCTGGACACCCTCCACCCGCCTCGCGAAAACACTTCACACCAAAGTGTATCTCGTTTTCCTCGACCAGCCTTGGAGACGAGTTGTATTGGGCATGTCGATCGCGAAACAGCAAATGCGCATGCACTTCTACAACCACTCTGGCTGTTCCATTTCACCACCTTTCGATGTTCATAGTGATCCCGCTGCTTTTGTGGCCATTCTCGCGGCCGTCATGTTTGGCTCTCGTCCCTGCATTGGCTTTGATCCCACCGTGACCGTGAAACCAGTTTACCCCTTGCGCGTTTCATGATACAAGGTAGTCTATGAGTCAATTCGTGCTGACATTCCGGATTGCATCCCCGAAGAGTCCGAAGATGGCCACGACCTAGTTGCTCAGCCGGAACCGAGCACACTCACTCCCCGGTTGCAGCCAGTAACCCTTCCTGCACATGTTGAGGGCTTGAGAAAGGTTGGCCCACCCCATTTCCTTCTATCAGCTGTGGTGAATACCAATGGTACCCCCATCGGGCCAGTTCCTGAACAGGCCAGCGTTCCCAATACTCCTGTGGGCCCAATCGGAGTGATCGAGGTCTGCAAGGTCGTGTATGAAATCATAGAGATCTTATTCTCGTCAGCCGGGTCCTTAGGGCGAGGTACCGTGATCTATCTTGCCAGGCATGATGGGCAGATGTATATCATCAAGGATCATTGGGTAGAAAATCCATCTCACGAAGTGGAAATGATGAAGGCTGTGAACGGGATTCCCGGTGTTCCTACTCTGATAGACCATTGGGAGGTTGAGCTCTTATCCAACATCCCAGACGTCACATCTCAATATCAGGCGGAAAAATACAAGGCATCTATGAAAGGGAATAGGGCACATGTCCGGATAGTAATGAGCCCCCGTGGACGGCCTCTTACAAAGTTTCGGACCAAGTGTGAACTAGTCACCTGCATTAGAGATGTACTTGTCGGTAAGCATGGTCTGATTCAGAAACCACCCAGTCTAATGTGAAATTTAGTCCAAAAAAAAGCAGTACAGAGGCATATTCTTCATCGCGACACCAGTCCTTTCAACATATTAATTGAAGATGCATTGGACGGGGTTCGCGGGATGCTCATAGATTGGGAGTTCGCCGTTGAGATGACCTTCAGAGGTGAATATAATGTCGGTGGTATGGTGAGCACATTTTTTCATCATGCACGAAGTCACAATCACTGATAACCAATCAGGGCACCATCCCTTTTCTTTCTATAAAGCTTCTCAAACAAATCTCGCACACGCTTCAAAGGAGGTCGAAGGGTGGCAGTCGTATTTACAAGGAGGACAATCTCACTTCTGTACAACTTCACGGCGATGACTTCAGAGTCCACCATACGCCAGCTGACGACATAGAATCTCTCTTTTACGTCCTTGTGTGGATTTTGGTGCTGTACGATGGACCATTGGGCCGGGAGCGACAAGGTTTCGACTTTGAATCCTCGATTCTCAGCGAGTGGAGCGAGAGCACTATTCCAAACCTCCGGGTGGCCAGAAACTCGAAATTGGCATTCATCGTGGATCAGAACCCTGAAACAATGAAGAGTTGTGTGTCCCCATATTTCTCTGACCTTGCTCCACAATGGCGGGAAATTTTCCGAGATCGGTATGGCAGTCGGGACGCAGTCGACACTGACACCTTGCTAGAGATCACGGAAACTTTCCTCAACAACATGCCATCGGAGGAGCCTCCCGAAATGACGAATGTGCGCCTGACCATGCAGGCAGAGAAGAGAGCCTTACGGGAAGCGTCGCACATACTTTCCGCCCCTGCGGTCAAGTATAACAGCATGCAACGGGATCCTGGAAAGAAACGCATACGCGATGACGCGATTCGGAGCATGGGTGACCTCCCTCTTTCCAATCTGCCCAAACACCCAAAGCAGACTCTGTGAGTCAATGTTTTATCTACATATTCTTACATACAGCCTGCCAATCTGGATTTGTTGTATTCACCTCTGTATTTTTACGCTGTTTTTCGCCTGTATTTCAATTTGATCCATGTTTTGTCTATGTGCCTACTTACATACTACGTACAACGTCCTCGGCAATGTATTAGCTGGCCACTATTTGAATTCGTCATCCGTTTGCTCTCTGCTGTCGTGCTCCTTCTCTTAGTGAGTGGCTAAGTTGCGCTAGCATCATGTCAGGTCGTTCTCCGCAAGCAAAGAAAACCTCCAAGTTGAAGCGGCATGGGGAAGATACTGGAGGTTCATCTCAGAAAAAGTACAAGGCCGATGCCACTCGCAAGCCCGCTAGTACCTTGACCACTGAGCACAGAGAACTTCGTCGCAGTGATAGGACTGGTGCTGGAGTTGGTGGTCACCTCCAACAGTTGGAATGGGTTTCTCTTGCAATTGAAGGACCACAGCACGTATCAAGACCTACGACTGCCTTCTCTGATGGTACTGCCTCAAACCCTGTGGCTCCTACTAATTCAGGCAGAACCTGTAAAAAGGTATTCTTCCTACTTTCCCTAGTTTGTAATTAACAACCTTTTCTTAGAAACAACCTCAGCCGCCTCCACCCGCCTACACCCCTCCTTCGTCTGGTCGTTCTCATGCGAACGATAACGCAACCGACTGGTCAGCACAGGTCAGGTAATTTCAACTATATAGTTGGATATCGAGTTGATCTGGTTTATCAGCATGACTCTGTGGTACCCAATTTTCACTCACAAACAAACGGTGACTGGTTTGGTTTTCATCAACCCAGTCACCTTGTCCCCCCCGGAACAGAGCCAGACCTTCAATCCCTGAACAACCCATATATCGCAGAGAAACATGCGAAGGAACACCAGTTGGCTGCTGCACACATTCAACGCTCAAACTCAGCTGGCTCCAGTGTTGTCCATCAACCTCAGCTGCCATATGCCTGTCGACCCTCATCAATCACTGCAACTACTGCGTCCACTGTTGATCGGCCTCTGTCAGACTTCAAGTGAAACTTGGATCCATCTTTACAAGGTCCAGTTGTTTCTGGGAAAACTAGGCAAAGCAATGAAGATGATGGTGACGAGGCCGAGTCGGTTGGCGACTATGAAGAAGGTCATGGCAATGGATACGATGGAGATCAGACTGACAATTCAGATGATGACTCTGATGATGATCTGGCCCAGCATCATCAGCAAACACCAGCTGGTTAGACTTGCCTTATCGTCTTAGATCACACCCTGACGTTTGTGCGCAGGCTTCAGGGCCGAGGAACAGCATCCTCAAGTGGTCAGGCACATATCTCCACCGATTGAAGATGATTTTGAGTATTCTCGCGACGAAGCGGAGGAAAATGCGGCCGTGCTTTTGAGGGATCCCCCACACAAGGTATTTCGTTCAATCCAGCGGCATTAGCACACTGAGCTTTGCAGTCCCCTGAAGCGCAGACCATCGACGTTCTCGACCACCATCAGAAGAAGAATGGACGTCCTCACATTCCCCATCCTGCAACGCTTACTTCATTATGAGACCAATCTGTGGCCTTTGCCCATGACAATGTTCACAGCAATACTAGTGAAGCTCCTGCGCGGCACCACTCTCAGCGAGATCGTGACCAGCCAGTTCCCCTGAATCAAATTGGCCATTACGGCCCAGTATGGAAGGATTGCTTAGAAGAAGCAAAGGTGGAATGTAGGGCCGTACACGCCCTCTCTAATCCCTGGCCTAAGTTAAAAATGGATGTTAATTCACTCATGGATAGCCTCACGACCGTGGTCGCGCTGTGGACCCAACGTGGTGTATGTTTCAAACCTGGTAAGTCGCTACCTGACACATGTTGCTTTATTAATTCTATGTTCTAGGTTGCTGGCTGGAGAAAAAAATGCCAATGGTTCAGATGGTAAGTACTTTATTCATACACATTCCTGATCTCACTGTGTTCATGTTTCAGCTTTATGAGGATATGTCTACCTGGCGCTCGGAGTTGAAAAAAATGGCCACTAGCGCTGCCCCTTCTCTGTACCAGTTGGAGCCCGCACCAGGAGTCGAGTGCCCTGATTGAGTAACATTTGTCCAGGACGCGGCCACTGCTCTACTGCAACAGTCACTATTCCTTCGAGATGGCATTGACGAGAACGTAAGTTATTCTTCTAGTGTTGATCTTGTCTAATAGAAATATAGGGAAAGACACGCAATTTCGCTCACCCCGCCCTCAAAAATGTCATCATCAAATTCTTCTACATTGGCTCCTATCGCATTGCCCATCAACGTCCGGATACTTTCCGTTCTTGCGTCCCAAACACATGTCTTGCAGCAGTGTGTACCGCAGTATAGTTTTATTTTTATTTATCTGCGTTACAAAGCTGACACTTTAATAGTTCAACTGTGTACTGGACGGCTACGCGAAGAATGGCAGTGGAAGGGCGTGTCCGAAATTTTCGGCGAAGACTTACGCTTCGGTATACAATGGACTTCTTGGGCTAATCGAAGAGATGTTAAGGCACCCATATCACGGCTCCCGGCTTGAAGAGCAACTCAGTCGTTGGGCGTGCGAAGGCTGGTAAGTAATCATAACAAAATTTGCAAATGATAATTATATGATTTTCAGGGCGGCGTTGCAACAAGTGGATGTTGTTGTCGAAAGGCATAGCCACCTTCAAGTTTTATTAGATTGATACCACGTAGTTGCTACTCCTAGTAGTACAACAATGTTATCCCCTTTTGCTAAACTCTGATTTGGTTAGCTTAACAATGATCAGCACAGGAAGCCACAGAAGCCCACTTCAATAGTGCTTTGTATTCTGGACATATACATGAGTGATCTGTCATGAACTGTACAGAAAGCTACAGAAGCCCAGTTCTATTATTCTGGACAATGAGATACATCTGGAGGCATCTGTAATGAGCTGTACAGGTGGCTACAGTTTGTGTTGATCTGGACAAAGATGTCCAGATTGGACCTTCCTAGGGCCTCTATAGCTCTGTCCAGCTCTGTCCAGCTCTGTCCAGAACAAAGTGATTTGCTGATGATATTCCTTATGTTTTATGGCTAATCTGTTACTCATGAAGTTATGTCTATCAAGATAAATCTGTCTTCATTCAGTTCCTCCGAGGGCAAGCGCGAGGACCCAGTCTGATGCACTGCAGTCAGAGCCCAGCAGTGCCCCCACGTCCAAGAAGTTGTGTGTTGGTGTTGAAGATACCTTGACCGGTGATTCCAGTACTTGCTGATGAGGATATCATATCGTGCTGTGATCCAAGTACATGTTTCATCAAGGTAGAGGTCGGGATCCTCAAAAATGTGTCTTCCATAGAAGTCAAAAGAGCTCTTGTTATTGTTCGGGTGTGCCTGTCAGCGGGGAAGGTGGTTGATTGATAGAACTGTATTCTTCCAACAGTCGTCTCCAGCAACTGCAAGAGGAAAACACCAAGAGCATGGCAGAGATCCTCGAGCTCATCCTGAGTCCCAAAGATGAAGTACTCATTCCTTGAGATCATGGCTAATATGGCGGTAGGGCACGATATGAATTGTCAAGGTCACACAAACAGCGCACGGTAGCCAGGTAGCCTGCAGTTGATTGGTTTCCTTTTGGGGCACACCTCACGACGTGCTCAAAATATTTGGCTATTGACAAGGTTTTCGCACACAGCTGTAACATAGATTGGCAGAATTTGCGGCATCATGCTTGTAGTGAGGTGCGTAGTTTGTGACATGCGCATGTGCGTGGAGGTATACGTGTATTCGGTGCTGATGAATACGTGAATAGATCTGCACAAACGGTCTTAGTGGGGAGTGCAGATACATGCGTGAGCTGGGCCGGGGATACTGTCGTTCTCGAAGCAGCATCAGGTATAGTGTCCACGCATCACTCTGGTAGCAACTAATGTATGCTCTGTTCCCTTGCCCACAGGCATGTATTCGCCGCTGTGCGATCATCTCTGCCCGTGCAAATTCAGCATGTCCAGACGCTGCATCAGCCGAACGCGCCGTCAACAAAATCTGGGAGAGCTGCTTCAGCGACACAAGGCCGTTTGATGAGGTGCATGTGTCTCCCTGTCAGACGGTGCGTTTGCTATGTAGATCTGAGTATTAACCCACTTATTACCTTGGAACTCGGGATCAGTAGCAATTTTGCCATGGGAAACGTGACAGTTAACATCCTCCCTTATTAGTGTTTTATTTATTGTTGTTTGTACCTCAGTTGACAGTAGTACAGTTCATTATCTCATAATGCATTGTGTCGCGCTGCATAAATATCATACTGCATGAAATTTTCGTCAGCCCGATGGGCTCGGGCGCCGGGGATTTGGGTAAAGTGGTAGAATCAGAGAATAGCTTGGGCACGACATGGTGATATTAGCAATTTCTTCTGACGAACTATGTGTGAGCACTATGTCACACTTGAATGCTGGACACACCGAGTCACTCGAGTGAAATTGCCCTCGTATTAATTATTCAGAGCTAACAACAGAAGATGAAATGTAGAGACTTATTCCGAATCTATGGGCAACGCCGTATCTTCTTCAAAAAGGGCCCAATCATTACTCGAAAACTTTGCTGTATTGTGACGTGGATACCGCCCGTTGCGTCTGGTCCAGCAAGGTTGCCACTTGTGCCAGCTGTCCGGTGGCGGGGCCGATCGTGGTTTCTCTTTGGCGTAGGCGACGAGTACTTGATCGCCCTCATTCAGTATACTTGATTCCCACCCACCCTCAGAGGCTGCAGCATCGCAACACTTCATCGTCCAGTCGTTGATCCCTTCTACCCATGTTGTATTCTCAGAAGGGCACCAGCCATCGGCATCGACGGCAGTGTCGAGAGAGCCTGAGCTAGAAGTGGATGCGACATTGTGAAGCTGTCGTCCTACATTGGACTTCTTTGAAGGGGTGGATTGGAGTTTGTCGCTGTCGGCATCGCTCTCCTCCTCTTCACTCTTCCCCTCTTCACTCTTCTCCTCCGGCTCCTCTTGCTCCTCCTCTGCATGGTCTTGGTCTTGGTCTTGGTCATCGTTGTCTGTGTCATCGGAGGGGCCAGAGCGAGGACAGGAGCGAGCGACGAAGTCATCCGGCATCACTACCTTAGTCCAATGCCTGTACAGTTCCACGACTGCGGCAATCCTTGATCTAGCTCTGTCTTCGCTCTTGTCAGATGCAATTTGTTTGAGAATCGGTGGTAACATGATAATTTCATCGGCTAATTTGGCAAGCTTTCGTGCAGTGTTAACGACGACGTATTGTGGGTGGACGTGGCTCTCGAGGGAGCCGAGCGTGGCAAAAGGGTGACGATGGGTGGAGTGCTCTGCAGGGTTGTTTGAATCATTGAAGCGACAGATGGGTGCCTTTAACTCGGGCACAGGCAGAAGATGGTACTTGAAGATGGTGTCAGGTCTGAATAACTATAAGAAATGCATCAATAGGCGAACGTAAACGCCACGTAACCCGGTGCAAAGGACATACCTTCTTCATATTAGTTTGAGAACGACCCTCAAGGGCATTCGTTATGGTGACTTTTTTGAGCCTTTTCAAGACCGGAAGCTCCGGTATGAGCATGAACTTCCCTTTATCGAAAAGGAAGTGCCAATCTGATCTCACTAGTGTTGGATGAGCGTGGGGATAGAACACAAGTCGGTTACTTTCTAGTGTTACTCACGGTGAATCAAGTTGCGGGTCGAATCGAGGTTGAGGTGCCCGGGTAGACCCCATGCATACTCCAATTTCGTGAGCTAAAAACAGATCAGGACAGGACGTGACAGCGTGAAAGTGGCTCGCCTCGGAAGGCTGCGTCGAACTGGGTATCAAGTGGCATACGTTGACCGCGTCAGCCAAGTTCGTGAGTAAACAGAGACCTTTATGCGGGTCAACTTTGGATGCCCTGTCCCTCTGTTTTGTGTCTACTGAAGACCCCCACTTCTTGCGTTTTTCTGGTGTCTCATTGTTCTTGGAGGGACGTTGCTCATTGCGCTCCGCGTTCGGATCGTAACTCGGGGACTTGTTGGAAGTGCTGGAGTGTTCCTGAATGGATGGAAGAGTCGTCGTCTTGGCTTTTCGGTTTGGATTCCTGCGGGGACCAGGTGGGGAAGGCGTTGACATTGTCAGCGATGTTGGATGGTGAGGATTCGGGTATCGATTGGGAGATCACTGATCACTGACAATTTAAATCTCACCTTGGCTCCTCTTCCATCTCCGAGTCGTTTTTCAACTCCGAGTGATTGTCAGCGTCCACCATATCTGCTTGAATCATGTTGTCTTGGACGGTGCCAGTTCAAACAATACGCGCGACGCCATCACATGACATGGCCACCTACACTTATGTAATCGGCTTTTTTTCAGTTGTATCCCTTTCTTGGCTGTTTCTTCGTCCCTCTGCGGGCTGACGAGGTATCTACATTTGTTTCCCATCCTCGTACTCGCAATCACCCAGGATTGATAGCACGGTATTTTTCTAATTTAGTATCACCCTTCCATATGAATCCACGAGGCATGGACGAATCAACAACAGACGACGATAATGCATCTCAGACGACTGAAGATGACCCGCAAATACCCGCACCTGCACTCGTTCAATCTCACCCAGCAGTTCCGCCGCCACCTCCCGGTGCACAGATCCAGGCTGCTCCACGCGAAAGACCGAACTACAGACTGCGACATACACTCAGGGGACATACCCAGTCCGTATCCGCAGTCAAGTTTAGTCCTGACGGGACCCTTCTCGCTTCTTGTGGTTTGTTTCCCCTTTGACACTATGCTTGGGTTTCTTGTACATATGGCTCACGTCTTGTGTGACACACGCAGCTGCGGACAATGTTGTCAAAATATGGTAGCCTCTCACAGGAGAAATAATCCGCAACCTCAGTGGGCACACAAAGGGTCTCTCAGACATCTCATGGTCGAGCGATGGGACATACCTGGCTTCCGCATTGGACGATACGAGTATACGAATATGGAACGTCGAAACTGTACGTTCGGCTCTACTACCCATGTATAGCACATGGAAATGATCGGTGTGCCCCTCAGGGCTTGACAACAAAACATCTACGGGGACGTACAAGTTTCGTGTTCTGCGTCAACTACAACACTGCGTCGACCTTATTAGTCTCCGGTGGGCGCGAAGGCGACGTGCGTATATGGAACATCGCCAGAGGTGCATTTTCATGTGGTCTTCCCTTGGGATCGAGAATGCTCATGGTTACAGGAAAATGCATTAAAACACTCAATGCCCATCTTGACTACGTCACTGCCGTGCACTCCAATCGCGACGCATCCCTGATCATGTCGTGCTCTCTTGATAGGCTAATGTACGTCCCTTTAGGCTTTATCCATCCCCTGTCGTAGAACCTGCGATAACCGTGTGCAGACGGATATGGAACACAAACGACAGGGCAATGTCTCAAGACCCTTGCAGAGGGACACAACGCTGTATGGTGTGCCCCGTTATTCGTCCACGTCACGCTGATAGACCCCGCCCAACCACAAATCCTAGCCAACATGTCCAGTTTTCTCCCAACTTAAAATACATTCTGTCGACTGCCCACAACAGCGCGATCAAGCTGTGGGACTACCACACTTCGCGTTGCCTCAAGACATACATTGGGCCACCGCAACGAGAAATATTGATCGCTACCTGTTTCAGTGTCACAGGAAGAAAATGGATCGTCTGGAGTAGTGAGGATAATAAGGTATACATTTGGGATTTGCAGAGTAAAGATGAATAAACCCCCCTCACATTTTTGTACTGCAGCGCGACGGTGTGAGCGATGGCGGATTTCCCCCTGCCGGCCTGGCCGTGAAGCCAGAAGATCCGCGGCACGTGAACGTCAGGATCATTAATCCAATCAACGATTTCTTTCACAATTTCCACCCTCGTTCCATCCATGCATTTCTTCCTTGTATCAAGTCCCGCGCCATCTGTATACGCCATACTATCTAGGTTCAGATCCTCCAGGATATCAAGGACACGATGTACATTGACGTGCGTGTCGCGTACGGTGCGATCGCGGAATTTTTGCATCAATTCATCCAGCGCCTTGTTGCATTCGTCAACGACGGACTGTGATTCGGAAAGAATGTTCTTTGTGGCTCGTTCCCTGAGATGATAACTAGTTAGAAGAGGGTTATGGAAGTATTCGGCGTGGCGTACAGAAGTTCTTGGTTTCGGCATAGTTTTCAATAAACTGGACATAGCTACTGACCACCTGGCCGATGCGCGCCAGTGTATCTTTCATCGTATCCAGGTTGGCCTTGGTATCCTCTTCAAGTAGGAACTCGTAGACGCTTTGAATCTTTGAAAGTAGGCTGGAGACCAAGTTGTCTAGGTTCGCTTGCCTGATGATCACCTGACAGTGATGTGAGATGCATGAGCCAACCAGTGCCATCTGAGCGTAAGGGTGGACCTGTGTATAAATTCAGCCTGCTTATCACTCCAAGGAAAATACAATATAGTACATTTGCAATGGTACTAACTACGGTGTTGAAAGCCTTGAGTGGTTCGAGGTACGTCGAGCTGATGGCGTCTATTTGAGAGACGGTACTAGTGTTGACCCCACCGACAAGGTCAAAAACGTCTTGCGCAGCACGAGAGGTAGTAGGTACTAGTGCATCGAGCTCTTTTTGGGCAGCATCGATCTTGTCACGCACAGTCATAGGAGCGACTGCCTGGTCCACTGTGCTTGTCGGCGCGAGCGGCTATTTTGTAGACGAGCGGGTCAGCAACTTCACGGTTTTAGATCCGCTTGAATAAATGCACTCACACTCACAGAGTACTCGCGATCGTTTGATTGGAACGATTACACGGGAATAACTTCTTCAACCTCTCCAGTTTCCCCGTGGCGATGTCAAAGTTGTCAGTGGATCTCGCAGATGTGACTTGAGTTCCTGACCTCACGTTTCGTCGCCGTGATCGTGCTCTCGGTTTCCTCTGTACCTTTGTTTTTCTTCGTGTATCCCGTAGCATGGGGGTGTTTGCCGTGGTCGCATGCTTGCTCGTTCTCGCTTCACACTCTAGTCTTCACATTTGTTGCGTCGCCCTGCACGAATCGCTGTCCTTTTGTCTCGTGTCTTCGCGTCTCGTTCCTCGTCGACAGCGTCAGCTGTCCTCGCGTTCGTCATGTCTTTTTCTCGCGTTGTGTCACTCTTGGTTTGCAGCATTTGCACCTGTAGCGTCGTGGGGGCGTCCGTCGTTGTGGAGTCTCCTCGTTGTAGTTTTCGTCACGAGGATTTCGTCGGGCCATCAGTTGTTTCCCACCAGTCATCCGCCGCATGTCGTTTGCAGTGTTCGTACGTGCACTGTTCTGGTCGCGTCGTTCTTGGAGTCTTCGCATTGCACGCCGTTTAGTGGCCTCACCTTCTGCTCTCCTCGTTTTTCGTGCCTTTTGTTTGGGGTTCTTGTCATTCTCTCACGTATGGTCCTGTCTCGACTCTCTGCGTTCTCCGCGTTGTCTCGCATCTCTTGTCTTTCGTCCTGTCCGTCATGCCGCAACGTCCACTCGGGTGAAGGGAGCGACTCGAACACACAGTCGACCGCTGTGCTTCGCGTCCTTTGTCTCTGCGTCTTCCGTCTTACTCTTCTCGTTGTATTGTTGGATGTGTCCCGTTGAGGGGGCGTGTTGGAAGTCAACGGGCGCGTGCTCGTTTCCCCTACATCACTGTTTCGTTTATTGTTGTTGACAGCTGTTGAACGTTAACGTTGATTCTCAACACTGAGTTGCATAGCTCCAAGTTGTCATGCCCACCTGTCTTGATAGTCGTGCAAGGATCAAAAATGATCACAATCATGTCACTCGAGGGGATCTCCCCTGATTGTAATTTCCATAGGTCCTGAAAGTCACTACGTGCACACCCATGGCTGATAGGTGACAAACAACGTAGGTATCCTCAATTGCACCGAGGCACGTACACCACAAGGAAAAGTGGATGTCCGTTGTTTGAACGCAGATGTCCGGACGTGGGATATGGGGGACTTGGAAGCTCGGTTAAAAAGGGGGCGCCAAACGTTGGTTATAATGTGATAAATGTCTCAGATTTTGATAGTTGCTGACTAGTGTTCTTAATAAAAGTTGTACCCGAGTGTTAAGCAGTAAGGGCGAACAGGAAAGGGAACTGAAAATGTCGGCTGAACGTCGTTGAACCGTAGGTTGAACCGACAATCAACCAGTGTTCAGATTAACCGAGAACCGTGATATAAATATGCTTTCACCACAAAGACTGTATCAACAGAGCGACCGATGAATTATCCAGTGTTCCAAGTGTGCGTCGGACTTGATGCTCACTTTTGTAGTATCTGAAACTTGGTGATAGTGGCAGAATATGATGAATGTACTATCGGGTGTTAGTACATGGTATCACCCGGTCAAAACACTCAGATGATATCAATTCAGACGTGGTATCATACTGTTCATAACGCCTTCTCGAAACTGAACATATACACCAAGCTTCAAGATGTCAGAGGCTGGGCGACTCGGAGTGAGATTCGGGAAGATGCAGCCAACCAAAAATGTGCGTCCATTGCAATGTACGAATGACAGGTTAATAGACGAGATCAATTAGCTATATTGTAATAGTAACTGTAGTCACTGATGTAATGATGGTATCGGAATTCATAGCAATAGTAGGGTTGGCGGCTCGGCAGACAGGCTAGTTCATTACCTGAAGCAGGTCATCAACAGCACCCAGACCCGCCATACCTGTTGCAGCAACGGGCCCAGTGAGGTAATTATCGTCCGACAAGTCTTCCATGAAAGGGTTGTGGACGACCTGGGGTTGGTAGTGTTCTTCGTCCTTTGCGATTGTTTCAAGGATGTACCTATTTGTGAGTAGTCATAGTTCAGTCAGTGTAATTCAGCAAATTGTTGTTGGTGACTTACGCATGCCAACCTGGTGCACTCCAGGAATCACCCCAGCGCTTCCGGTGGGCTTCGAACCACTTCTCGACTTGTGACCAAAAATCTTGTCCTTTCGGGACACAGCCACCACGTCGACGTCTTTTCTTGGGTGGTTCCATGGACGAGCGTGCCAGTTCTTCAGCATCATTTGCTTGCACTGGCTCTTCCTCGACATCTTCTTCAAGACGGTCAAGGAGGTCTGAATTTTCGTATGAAAAGCGGCGCTGGGAAGGATATAGTACAGTCAACACAATAATATGAAATGGCTCAAGTAATTACTATACCAAAATAGCAAGGCGAGAATTGAAGGTGGCTACCAGGCCTGATGTGGGTCCGCCAATCTTGAACCGTGTTGCAATTTCAAGGACAAAGTCGGGGAGGGTGCTAGTTGAATCTCCAATGACGCTGTCCCGAAGCTACAATGAACATGATCATAAGATTTGTGAACAACAAGTGAGTTGCTAACGTACCACTTCCCGGAATGAATTACGAACGCTCGAACATTGGCGTTTGATATATGCCATGAGTATTCTTTCGCGTGCAGGGTTTCTGTAAATATTTGAGAACTTGAGGTCCTTCTGGGATTCCTGAATCTTTGCCTACTGCAGTCAGAATACTAAACCAGCGAATTATTAAATTCACTACTAGTACCTCTACATCAAAATGCATCGACATGAATGTGATGCGGCTAGAATCAGCAAGTAAGTCTCCAGCGATGATGCGGACATTAGACTACAAAAGTAAATGGTGAGCGGTAGAATAATGAAAGAAATGAAAATATGTGACAGACCTTTTGCTCAGGCGTGAGAGAAAAGGTCCAAGTCGTATCTGCAGGTCTGCAAGCAGTTGTTGAGTGTTACGCTGCGCATTGGTCATTTCCCGGTTCTCCTTGATTAAGCTGAATATGGCTGCAAGTAAGTATGATCGAGTAGCAATGTCAGCTTTACTGAGGCCCTGCCCCATCTGCAAAGGCTTTAAATGAATATTTATTAGAATTACATTGAGTATACTATACCTTTGCAAATCCATGGAGGTTGCGTCGTAAATCTTGTTCTTGGTCTCCAAAGTTGAACTGATTTGCTAGCATGTCAATAAAGCGAGCAGAGACAGTTGCACTGTCAAGGTTGGGATCAATGTTCGGGTCACGTCCATGCGAAAATGGGTGGGATGCGCCAGCTGGTGTGCATTGTGAGTGAGGTGAGGGAGTAAACGATGGGGGGTTTGAGCCAGGTAAGGGAGTAAATGACGACTGGTTTGGGCCGGGTAAGGGAGTAAATGGCGACGGGTTTGAGCCAGGTAAAGGAGTAAACAGCGAGGGATTTGCGCCAGACGAGGGAGTAAATGAGTGACTATTTGAAACAGTAGGAGTTGAATTCCCGATATTCGAGAAGCTGAATGACATGTGGGGCTGTTGAACGTATGGCGATAGAAAAGAGTGGAATGAGTCAATTGACTGGGGAAACCATGGCGGCATACTAAGGGGAGCTTTATAGTCGACAAGAAAGTTCAAACCGAGGCAGTGTTTTACATTGGCATGTCTGCAGCATGGGCTCGGAAGAGAAGGCGGCTGTACAGAGGCGTAATAAGACATGAAGAGGTGGAGAAATGAATATGATGCAGTTGGTCACTGCTGTGTGGTTGATCTGAATGGTGCGGTCACCTTAGGCACCAGTTCTCGGTGGCAATAAGGCTCTTTTAGACGGGTTTTTATGTTGTGGGAAACCCATCTAAGAGACCAACCATCCGCGTAGTGTTGCCGCGAACCGGACCAAACCTGACCGGACTCAAAAGTTCGTTTGACTTCGTTTTTCCGAACTCAAACGAACTGAGGACAAACGAAGTCGGCTGTTGAGCTCAACCAATCACAGCTTA
>Ga0307518_10001528_pt1 | contig 17110 bp, 12 predicted proteins | sample 25_EM_MG_FD_203889 | JGI IMG/M metagenome (GOLD analysis project Ga0307518, IMG submission 203889) | Populus trichocarpa ectomycorrhiza microbial communities from riparian zone in the Pacific Northwest, United States - 25_EM | ecosystem: Host-associated > Plants > Roots > Unclassified | place...
CATGGCTGAGGCCCTCCATCTGCCAACCGGTGATGATGCTTGCTATAGTTTGAATCCATCTCTTTCAAAGCTTCAGCTGCCCGTCAACTGTTAATGCAAGCAGAAAAACATGTGAATGAGCATGCTTAGAATCCAAGAACTTCAAACCCAAGTCATGTTCCAATCGTTAGTTGGAGCTTCTCCATCCAGACAGAGCAACCTCTCCTACTTGAATACAAGAATTCTATTTAGGAAAACACTCTACAATCACGCAATGTAATGAACTGCTCCTTTCATTTTCGTTTTCCACTGCCTGATTTACATAGGCAGTTTGGCACAGTAGGCAGGTAGTTCTGTTTATTGAGTTTTTATTTTTCATCTCCATTTAAGAGAAAAGGAAAAGGAAAAAGAAAACGACACTAGAAAGTAAAGTACCCGTGTTCGAATCCTCCCCTTCCAACCTCGTTTAGAAAGTAAAGTAACCCCTTTCCCTTCCAACCTAGTATTTTTTTCAAGGTAGAGCTACGAGGTTTTATGTCCCACTTGAAGCTTTCCTCCCTCCTGTAGACTCGAAAAAAGAAGCTTTTCCACCTGGTAAGGGAAGGGTACAGGGTGGGCCCAAATGTGAAATGGCTTTTCGGGTAGGCTCAACTTTTCCACTGATCAAGACTTTCAAAATAAAGACAAGATCTAAATATCCCTTGCTTTGTTAAGCCCGCTTACTCAGCTGGTCATCTCACAGGACCAACCCCTGTTCTTCACGGTACCTTTGCTGCCATTCTGTATGTAATCTTGTTGGCAAGAAGCATGAACAAGCTCTTCAACCTCAACTTTGTGCTCACTTCATGTAAATTCTGGATCTTGTACTTCAAGCAACCCTTTCAATATATGCCTACATGCCCAAAACTGCCACAAGCATTCACCGTGTTCTGCGCAAACTAAAATTTTTGATGATCACACTGCTCCACTGACCTCAAATTCAATTGCGTCTATAAATTATGTCACTCCTCATCCACCACTTCAAAAGCACCCCGCACATAGGGAATCAACTTAGAATACATCAGTTGCAAAAACTGAACTTCTGGAACAGCTGCTACGTCTCAGAAGTACCAGTTACTTGAAAGCAAATTTATCCGCCAGTGGCCTTTCCTTTTCTCTATACATCCTTTACTCTGAACCTCTAAACTCTTCAAATTTGAGGTACAATCTTGCTGAACTTTCTAATTTAGTGTATAAAACTTCCAGTCCCCATCACTAGTCTCTTTCCAAATCACTACCTTGTGCAGTTGATTGCATTTGTCTATGGAGTAACCATATACCAACCTCCCAGTTTAAAACCTTATCCAGCAACTGCTGGAGGAAGGCTTGCGACATGACTTTCTCAAAAAGTGGCCTGAAATCTTTAACTTGTAGCTCCCGCGTGATATGTCAAACCTTCCAATCCATGACATTTCTCGACCATTTTGTATACAGTCTCCTTTGAGCGATACACTATGTGCTCAAGTTTGTGGCCTATAAAATGGCAACCTATAATCATCCCACTCTAACAATCACAAATAACATTCTTGGACTAGCATGCATATAGAACCACAGTAATGGATTTATACACGATCAAACATTAACAGCATCCTAATCTGCTTCGAACTTAAAAAATAATACATAAATAAATCAGCTTACAAGCAATATCCTGTCTAACCTTATTCAGATTACAAAAGATTACTTTGTTTAAAAAAAAATGAAATCATGTTTGTAGTACATGTCGTATTAAACTAAAGCTATACAAAATACCAAGATTCCAAACTTAGATTCCAAACTTTCCTACAAAATGTGATCAGGAGTACCTGGCGAGTGTTCCATAATTAAAACCCCTTGTAAACTTGCATGCGCTCACACACCAGCTGATACTTCATCTGCGGCTGACTTGTCTTTTTTCTTGGGAGGTTCCTGAGCTTTCTGTAGAAGAGCTTTATTTGGTACCAGAGTAATAAATGCATTCCTATCACGAAAGTTTTTGCTCTCCTCAGTGGCAAGCTGCAAATCACAGCATCAAATGGAAGTTACAATGCAGAATTCAATGAAGAAATAATGAACATTTCTAAAATTATGAAAACTGAGAACATGCACGTGATATGCAGGGGACATACTGGTAAAAATTTGCAGATTTTGAAATTGCTACTGAATGGCCTTAACACAGAATGAGCTTGATACTGTTCAGTGAGTCCATTTGAAAGTATCAAAGCTTATAGGACCAGTCACTGCAATTATTATAAGTAATTTTGCACTGGGTTCTCTCAAACTTGGTCAGCCTGAGATGCACAGGTCTAGACCAGCCTGGTTCGAAAAATTTATCATAAAAAATGCTCCTTTTCTATTCTTTTTTTAGGAAAAAAAAACAATTGCTGCATCTTATATAAGTTACATAGAATGAAACAGAATAAAGAATTCAACAGCACTAGCATTCATCCAGACATTAGGAGTTTCAGAATATATAGCATATCAATCTTCCTGTACTTTGTATATTATTTTGAGCATAAACAAATAAAAATACATCATGAGTACCTCTCCAACATCATTTTGGAAACGTCTTAAGAGCTCAATTGCATTATTTCTGAACTCATTTTCACGGCCTTTTAAGTTCACTATGACCTTGACCTGAAATAACCAAATATAATAAATGAATCAGAAACAAAAATCCTGCAAATGGAATCAGAACATGCAGGCATAGATGTCAAGAAAGAAATAAAATAACGCCGACCTTGTCACCATCTTTCAAAAACTTCCGAGCAGCTCTTAAACGCACATCATAATCATGCTGGTCGATATTGTAACTGTCAACAGAATTGATAAAAGCACAGTGTTAGTGTTAGGTTAAACATAGAATGCATAGCTGTAGCTTAGAAGTTAGAATACATTTATACTTGAGCTTTCTAGTAAAGATCTTGAAGAAATCACACAGTTTGAAACATATATGCTTCATTTTTGAATGATTACTTTCTACTCGTCATAATTCCAACATTCTGCCTGCTCTAGTGTAGATGCTGTCCAGGCAGTACTGATGAAAGAAGAAGAGTGAACTAATAAAAAGAAAGGGCAATTAAAATTTTAATTGAGAAAGCACAGCTGGCCCCATGGCCAAGTGGTATCTAGCTACTTCATAATTTGCAGAACGAAGAACTACTCCTATAACAAATCTTTCCTTTTTGCAATGCCACCTAAAATGATGCAAGAGCATAAATTTAGACAAGGAAAAAATTATATCATATATTTCAGGTTACCTCAGAGGTTAATGATCTTGGGAACAACATGCATATGGAAGTAGACTCCACCCACTTTGTAATTTAACTTCTTAGCTTTCTATTTATTAACAGTAAGTTTCCTTTCAGCAATGCTGATACATCAATTTTCAGATGGATATTAACAATTTGCTAATCGATGTGAAAATGTGACTTCGCAAGGATTGAGCATGATAGCATTGAAAGAAGGTCATATTTTGTAGTTATCAATAAGATGTAGCAGTTAATCAACCAGCAACACCATCAATATCACAGCATGCTGCAAGCTGAAGAAAGATAAATGAGATGGCAGCTAAATGAAAAGACATGCTAACATTTTAAGAGTACATTGTTTACCCCATTTTAAGCTCCTTCAAATCCATGCGACTTGCTAAAATTTCAGAGCACACTTGGTCAGTATACATTCTCATAAGAGAATTTAGTCATGCAGTAAAGCATCAAACTCTAAAATAAAGGATAAAATAGAAGAGGCATTCACCAGCACTTTTCTTCTGCTGTCCTCTCTTTTTCTTTTGCTGTTCATATCTAAATTTGCTGAAAGAGAAGCAAATCAAGGATTATGGCAATTTTCAACTGAAAACATTTGCAATGCAGACATCAATGTAGAAAGCCTACTATAGAATTGTACAGGGCATCAATTTTGAACAATGTCTCAACACGGGATTCCCCACCAAAGAAAAAAGAAGATGAGCACTTCCTTCCATCCCAATATTCTTCCAGCAAAGGGCCATATCTATTACTCAAAATCAATGGACAAGCACAAAAATAGGGCGATGCAATTTTATTTTGGTTATATAAAGAAAATAAGACCAAAAATAGCTGAATGCCTAATTGATTTTTAAAAATAAGATAGACCAGCAGAGAAGACATGAGCTATACAGGTCAAAATGGAAGCATAATTTGCAACCAAAACATTGGATAAGTTATACAGCTTATGGTAAAAAGACTACCAAGTTAAGAGGCACAGATTCTAATATCGAAAGCAAACACTCTGTGTCCTGGAGGTTAAAAAAGGCAGAACCAGAAATGGCCACCAATAAATAAACCTCCATGCTCTTCAATAAACATGGTGTCACGGGAAGCATACAAAACCCATATTCTAAAGAATAAAATTAAAAAAAAAGTCCATTATACTTAAAAATCCCAGTCAGCAAAAACTTTTAAGCTTTATATCAGGCTTACACAGAATAAAAGAACATAGTTATAGATCCTACCACCCTTAAAACCTATAACTCAATGGATTATCAAGCCCCCCAACCGCAAATATAGATCTATACATTCCATAGTTCATTATTACCACCTTGATATCAACAATACTGACAGCACAAGGGGGGAAAGTAGACAATCTCAATGCTTGTTGTTTGAGGAGATTTAATTCAATGATGGTTGACACTATTTAAAATGTGCAACTTGGTTTGTCTTCTTTAATTGATGTGGAGAAATAGCGAAGATGTAAAAAACTTCACCACATAAACATACATATACTTCATTTCATTTATTTATAAAAGGAAAATGCTAAAAGAGTCATACTTGTAATCCATTATTCTGACAACAGGAGGATCTGCATCCGGAGACACTATCACCTGCAAAAAACAGAAACAAATCAGAAGCTCAGGACGAGAAGTTTGATGTGCGTTAGACAAAGGATGTAGTTGCAACACCAACAGCATACGTGCCGCATCCAATTTACCAACCAAAAAGGAATGCTGGCTCTGTGGGGGAAATCAATGCTTTTTAAACAAAAGAATATACTTATTGAGGACCATAAAGTAGAACACTTACTCTGTTACTATCACAACAAAACAAGCAATTCCCTTCTGGTATTTAACCAAGAAGATGGTAAGTGTTTCACATTCAAATTCACTATTGATGATCATAATAAGGATATATAAAAAAAATAAAATTTGAACATTGTTAATCTTTATTTTCATCATCCACGTAAATTTGATACACCGAAGTCCAGCCACAAGAAAATATATTTATACATGGATGCTAATGCTTTTCGATGATGAACTGAGGAAACAATGCAGTCTAAACCAATTGATAGTTATGAAATGGAATCTTTTTCCTCACACTATATCATGCAATGTAGTCATCAGTAAAGAAACCACATCTTTATACAAAAAAAATTCGTAAATTCACAATAATTTTAAAAAAATAAAAATAAAATAAAATGAATGATATACCAAATTAAGCTCGGTATCTTCAGCCATTTGAATTGCATCACGAACAGTTACCACTCCAACCTTAAATGAATAAATAAATCCACTATCAGTTTTAGTTCTAAAACTGATCAAATTTATAATTAAAAGAGGGATAAAGGTTCCTTTTTTTTTCTATTCTATTTTCTCAGCTACCAAACAGAAAACAACATTTCATTTTTTTAAACTAACCATATTCTGTTGCTGATCAATGAGTCTCACAGTAGCTGACCTACAAAAAAAAAATTAAAAAAAAACTGTAAATTACAATTTATTTCATTTCAAAATCACACAAAAATAGCCATTAATAATAATAATCACCTAATGCTAGATATATTAAGAGCCTGGTCATCATCGGAATCACTCTTCCGCGGCCTCCGCGAGTCATAGGATCGTGGACCGCCGAAACGGGCAGTGGTGACGGGGCTGGGAGAAGAGCACGGGAGAGAGTCCGGTTTGGAGAGATTCGGGTTGTGAAGCCGGAGGCCGAAGAGCTTGGAATCGAGAGAAGAAAGACAGAGCGCGTAGTGTGTCGTTTTGGTTGTGGTAGTCCGGGTTACTAACGGAAAACAGCTGCTGCTGCTAGCGCTGGTGATACCAGCCATGGCTTCTATATTTTTTTTTTTCAAAATTTAAAGAGAAAAATAACTATAAGTCATAAGAAATTCTTTTCTTATCCAGACACAGAATTTCGATATTTTGAGACTGAAGTCTGATCTGAAGTGAGCGAGTGAGTGAGCATTGTGGGCTGGCCTAGATGGAGAAATTTAGCCCATAATAATTTTGAAGGCCCAACTAGGTTATATGCATAATTCTTCCAGCTCCTTCAACTTGTCCTCAAGTTCATCAACTTCAGCCAGTTGGTTCCAGTCCCTGCCTTCTCTTCAATCTTCTGCTAATCTGCCGGGTCCAATTTCCCTGCAATCTTCTCGTCCTTATATGCATAATTCTCTAGAGCATTCTTTGCTTCCACCTTCATCTTCACCTCCTCATCTTCCGCCCTATTCTTCTCTGCGTCTTGCACCAACTTGTCAATGTCTTCCTTGCTCAACCTTCCCTTATCATTGGTAATGGTGATCTTGTTCTTGACCCCAGCAGTCTTGTCTTCGGCTGTGACATTCAACATCCCATTTGCATCAACGTCAAAAGAATCAAAAGAAACAATAGGAAGAAACAATAGGATTATCTGGTATAAAAACTAAATGAAAAGAAATAATTAGAGATTAAATTAAAAAAAATCAAAAAAAAATCAAAAGAATTTAAAGAAACTTGGAAACAAAAATCACATGAAATAAAATATATGAAATAAAATATAGAGATAAAATTAAAAAACATATCAAGAAAAAAGATTAAAAAAAATAGCAATCAAGATAGTGATAATCAAATTTAATAAAAATAAATAAATAAAATAAAATACTTAGGAATAAAATTGTAAAACAATAAACTTCAATAAATATTAAAATCAACACGAACAACAATTAAATTATTAAGGTCCAAAAACAAAATAAATACAAATTGAAAGACAGTTGAATTTTAGAAGGACAAACACGACCACTGAAGTTAAGAGAGAGAAAATAAGAGTCAGACACTTCTAAAGATATAATAAAAAGCAGTTTTCTTCCTTGAATGGCATTGCACACGCCGTCCATGTGCTAACATATGTCAATCATTTTTTTTATAATATTTATATTTGTTAAGTTATCAAATTACCCTTAATTGAAACCGATAATAATGGAAAAACTAGAAAAAAATAACAAAAATACCCTTAAACACAACAATCTTAGTTTTAAAATTTGAAGGTTAAATTCTCCATTTCACTAACATCAAAGTTGCTGTGCAAAATCTTAATAATTTTTTGTTTTAAAAAGTAATTAGATTATTTTATTGATTTGAAAAAAAAAAGATTAAAAAACTCTCTTACACTATTTTTTTTAAGTGTAATTAAGTCTTTGTACTGTTTTGAAAAAAAAAATTACCTCCATCTAATTTGTTAATGCTAATTAAACCTCGTGAAATGATCATTTTACTTTTTAATTTGCATTTCTTGCACGGCACAATGTGTTTTGCTCCATATGAATGACTCAGCATCAATTTTTTTAAGGATTGAATTATTGAACACATTAAAGTGGGAAGCCCTTGCTAACCACACGAAGTGGAACCCCAGGTGCCGACCTTCGCAGTTAGGAATACTTGTTACTGAATACATTAAGATTGGTAAGAGTATTAGACATGATGTAAACTGTATTTTTAAAAAATTTAAATTTTTTTTGTGCTAAAATTTAATATAATTTATACGTTTTGGATCGTTTTGATGTGCTAATGTTAAAAATAATTTTTTAAAAATAAAAAAAATTATTGACATGCATTTCGGCACAAAAAATTATTTGAAAAGTAACCGCTACTAAACTACCAAGCATCCTCTTATTGTTGTTATATTTTAAAGTATTTTTTATTTAAAAATATATTAAAATAATATTTTTTATTTTTAAAAATTATTTTTAATATCTATCAAAATAATTTTAAAATACTAAAAAAAAATTATTTTAAAAAGAAAAATAATTTTTTTAAATATAAAAACAAATCGAACTAAAATCGCGAAAAGATAAATAAGTTAGATCACAAAGGTAACAACAGAAGGTGGAGGGCTAAACCGGCACGTGTGTGTTAAGGCTATTAGCTGTCACTTTGACATTCGGCCAGAAGATAAGCAACTGAGGGCACCGATTAGTGGGCCCCGGACGATATAAGTTTAGGGCAAACACGAGCTAAAATAGGAAAAAGAAAACGTCCTCGCCCTGTTTTGTTTAAGGATCATCCTTCCGTATTTATCTTTGCTTTGAAGTCCCGATCTTGTCCTTGTATAATTTTTAGTTCAAACGCTGGATTTGAAAGTAGTTCACCTACCCGTCTGGCTTGCTTCTCTTTTTTAAATAATTTTCAAATTGTTTTTTTTTAAGTATTAATTTAATATTTTTATAAGTATTTTTTATAAATTTAAGATGTTGATGTCAAAAAATAAAAAAATATTATTTTAATTATGAGAAATTGAGATTATTGGAAATAATTTTTTTTAATTAATTTTTTTAATTTTATCACTCAACATTGAGTTTATTTAAAATTAAAATTCATAATTTATCTTGATTTATTTTTTATGGGATTATTATGGTATCATGACTTGACATGCAAATTGATAAGTAAACTTGTGTTGATTTGAGTCGATATAATATATTTTAATATTAAATAATATTTTAAATCAAATTACATTTTTATAAGTTATACATGTTATTTATATATTCATCAAGTCGATTGGATGACTTCAATTAATTTTTATATAATTTAATTTTTTTATTGAAAAAATAGTAGTAATATTTAAATATTTTTTTATATTAAAAAAATTGATTTTACCTATACACCATGATGATTGGCAAAGCTACTTGGAGACTATATGTCATCCTTTTACTTTGGATATTCTTTGGAAAGGAATTGGAACTATTGAGATAGTGTTTATCATTGCAAAAAAGCACCAGAAAAAGATGATTTCTTTGTTATTTTTAATTCTATGAAAAAGCAAAATTCATCCGGCATCTTTTACTAAAATTCCCAAGCGGAAGGACACCGACGTAATTACATAAGCAGTCCTAAATACAGCAGGAAAAAAGTAAAAGAAAAAAACTCACCACCTATAGAAGGGTTTGGTTTTTCTCTCATTGTCGACCGGCCTCACATACTCTCTTCTCTTCTTTGCTCTTCGCAGAAGAGAGAGTAGAAAACCCAAAAGAACCTCTCTTTTTATTTCTCTATCTTGAATCAGCTCTTGCTTTTATTATTAGCAGCTGAATCTGTCACTTTCTTGGTTTATTCTTTCTTTTTGATTGGACTGTGGATTGGAATTTAAAAACGAGTGAAAGACCGAGTTATGCAGCAAGGTGATCAGACGGTGTTAAGCTTAAGACCTGGTGGTGGTCGAGGGAGTAGACTCTTCAATCCTCGCTTGGAGCAGTCCTCTTCTTCTACATCTTCTTCTATTTCTTTCGGTGATCTCCCTCTCTTGCGTCCTCATGGCGGTGCTACTTCTTTTAAGGTTTTTATCATTACCCATCTTTGGATCTAGAAACTTTGCTATGAAAACCTGTATGTTTTGATTTTATGCCATTGGTTTTGTGGTCTTGTGGGATTGGTTTGTCTGGGTTAAGTGTGGATTGGATTTGAAGAAAAATTGGATCTGTTATTTATGTTTTCTTTACTTGCAATATCTAATCGTTGTTCTTATTTTTTCTTTTGTTATTTTATCTTGTTAAGAGTGACTGAGGTTGGTTTTTTCTGGATTAAAAACTGAAGCTTGGTTATGTCCTGTTGGATTTGGTAACTGTTCTGATAATCGGTTCAAGTACTACTTTTGACATCCAGCAATCTACCATGTTGTTAAACTGCTGTTCTTAGTTGCTGTTCTGTTTATTTGATTTTGTTAAGAGTCAGATTGTTATGTTGTTGATCGATAATGAAAAAGGTTATTTCATAATGAGAACTTGGAAAGGTTGGGAATTTGTAGTGTCCTAATTCTTGGCTGGCCACTTGATATGTGTACCTGCTGTAAATATGGACGAACAGCAATATGTAGGCTTTAGGTGGGTGTCTATTGAGTTTCAGATTGCCCATAAAGGACCTACTCACATTCAGACTCTTAGGAATATTGATGATGAAACGTTGGAAGTTTAGTTAGGTTCTACTTCACAGTCTATTCTACTTGATGTGGGTAGTAGCTTCTGGTTTAGCATTCATTGAGCTTTGTATTCTGCAAGGTCGAAGTTCAGCTTTTTACTTGCCTGTGATTTATTATATAAAAAAGAATGGAGCTTTTGAATGTGGTCGGGCCAAGTAAATTTCATCCGTTCTATTAGCACCGTTGTTTTTATTCATGAATCCTCCATATAGAACATTGTAAAGTCCATTGACGACTTGAGTTTAATTATCCATGTGAATGATGTTAAGCATGCCCACTTCTGCCATATTTTAGAATCCAAATATGTAAATCACTTATGCTGGTATGATGCATGTTTTAGTTGAATTCTTCTGCCTATTCACCTTTTAATTATTTACCAAGGAAAAACAGATGATGATAGCAATCTTTTTGTGGATTCAAGGCAATAGTTTAATAATACTAGTGTATATCTGTGGCATCGGTTTCAACACTGTATCTTAGTTTTGTAAGCCATACCATACATTTTTCTCAGTTATGCTATTGTCGGGGTTTTTCCCATAACACTTGCTTCCTGCAATAGCTTTATTTTTTTGGCATATTAAACTTGGTTGATTTTGTTGGAAGCTCTTGACTCCAATTGTATTCTTCTTATAGACTGGAGACTTGCGGTTTGAGGGTCGTGAGCGTGTTCGGTACACTAGAGACCAACTGTTGCAGCTTAGAGAGGTATTGATCTTAAAAATGCATGAGGACATGATTACTTATTAAGCTTGTTGGCATTGATTTTCCAAAGAACTTTTAATTCTTGGTTCGTGTGCTGATATGGGTGGCATTTATTTGTTGGCATAGAGCATAAAAAATTAGTGTAAATATATGGGGGGTGTTTCATTTCAATTTTCATATACGGATTCATCCTTTCAATTTACTTTTGCATTCTTTTGCATGCTATTTCACTCTGTTTTAAAATTTGGTTTCATATACTTTCTGTTCAGAAGCATCCTAATGATTATAATGGTGAATAGAGCACAGAGATGTATTCTGTAAATAGCATTGTTTTGGGAGGCTCATATCACTTGGTATATATTTTTGTATGCTTCGTTTATTTGTTATTTGATCTTGGCCATTATTTTCTCATAGGCTGTTGTAATCTTTGATGAGATTCTAAAAATCAAACAAGAAATTGAAGCTGAGCTTTTTGGTGAAGATCAGAGCTGGAGTCGTGGAGAAACCAATGTGAGTCTTTGTTCCATTTTGATTTGCCTCCTTAAATTACCCCTTTCGTTGCAAGAAGCGGCTGGGGGTATAAAAGTGCTAGATAAGAATGGAATCTAGTTATTTTGATGTTTCATAAGTCCTTTGTGGTAGATTGATGGTGTTTATAGTAATGATTTCTTTTGCTCCTTCCAGCCTCCAACTCAATCTCAGATTCGTTATTCTGAGCCAGACAATCGTGATTGGCGTGGTCGTTCTGCTCAATTTTCTCCATCTGGAGAGGAGAGGTCCCGGGATTCTATTCGAGAAAATAGAGACTTTGGTGGGAGATATGACTCCAGACAGCAAGAAGGCAATCAGTCTAATCGTCAAGACCAGCTCAACTCCCAATTCGCGAGAGCACAAATCTCTTCCCATCAGGTAATTTATGACTCCCTCCTTTTATTTGCTTATTGCAATCTTTTTGAATAATTGTTTACCTATCCAGCTAAAATTTTCTTATTTGCTATTCCGATACACACTTAATTTGTAGTGTGTAAAGCCATTTAATGGCATTGTCAGAACTAGAGTTTCTTCTAAAGTAAATTTTTTACTATATCAAGAATAATAATTTACTCACAAGATTTTTAATCCAACACCTTTTCTTTTGTATATCATGGAAAGTTTGACCTGAAGCAGTTAAATTGTAGATGCTCTTGCCATCAACCATATCATCTTAATGAAATGCATAACATTAGAAGTTTCCTTTAGCTTCTTGTTGAACTTCTAATTATGAATAATGTACCAAAAGTGCAGGCAGCTTTTGTCTCATTCTTTTGCTGTATTACATAAATTTGGTAACATTTTAGTTCAATGGAACACAATGACTATCGAACCATAATATAATAACTCTGTCTGGTTCAAGATATTAATACAATTTTTTCAGGTCGGTTCCTCATCTAGATGATCTTAGTTCTACTATGAATTCTTTGACCTTCTCCTTCACTCTACTCTTCGTTTGTTATTATGCTGTATTCTGGTGCTTTATTTAAACTAAGTTATGTGCTCATGTTTTATTTTAGCTTCAACTCCTGTATTTTCCTTTTAAACCAGGGAGGACCTGCTCCTGCTTTGGTCAAGGCTGAGGTACCATGGTCTACTAGAAGGGTGAATCTTTCTGAAAAGGAACGTGTCTTGAAGACTGTAAAAGGGTAACTGATGCTGATGATTTCCTATGTGACTATTTTTTGAGTCAGAAAATATCAAATGGGATACATGTGTCATTTCATGGTTATGGCCTGAATGCAGTAAGGTCTGGGTACAGGCTTACTTGTGCTTTTACCCAAGACATGGTTGGCTTCTCAAGCATCATGTTTTTATGTTAAAATCTCCACATGAAAATGTGGACTTGTTGGCAACTTGACAGCATTTTGGTGATATTTTATATCTGGAATATAGTGCAGTGTCCTCAATTGCACAATCACCTTGGGTTTTCGCATATTCTTTTTTATGTTAAAATCTGTATAATTTGATTTTAATTTTGAGTAATGAAAGCATCCATGAAGCTTCAGCTGTAATCTTGAATGTCTTTGAACTTGCAAGCTCTTAAAATCGAAACATCAAATTTCACTTAGAATAATTTTTTACAATTCAAGAATTTCCCAGCCATGGTTTTAGAATTTGTTTGAAGTATATAGTATGCACCACATAACAAATTGGATTTCTGACCATAGGACATTTCACTATCCTGGAACTGGTATTTATTACAAACATGAAAATAAACATGTGTTTTTGATTGTCATCATTGCCATTGACAGCAATGGATAGCCTAAATGGATATGTCAGTCCATGTAGATTCTGGTTCGGTTTTATTTTCTTAACCTTGGTTCTTTCTCACCCATTAAATTGCCGGGGATTCTCATCATTTCCTTCTGTACTTTTACCTATTTGGATTATATGGCTCTTTATGTGATTCAGACTCATGCCATTGCTTTCAAAAAATCTGAAGGGCTTGTTCGATACAAGTATTTATGGTGGCTATATGCTGAATGCTCTCTGTTTTCTGTGCAGTATACTGAACAAGCTCACCCCTGAGAAGTTTGATGTTCTCAAGGGTCAACTTATTGATTCTGGAATTACATCAACTGATATCTTGAAGGTTAACTTTTTGGTTCATATTTTTTCTATTCCTTTAGATTTATACAGCTGCCAGTTGAGCTTAAGGTTGATTCTGAATGCAGGGTGTGATATCACTTATATTCGACAAGGCTGTTCTTGAACCCACATTCTGCCCTATGTACGCACAACTGTGCTCTGATCTTAATGAAAAGCTCCCCTCATTCCCATCAGATGAACCTGGTGGGAAAGAGATCACATTTAAGCGGGTGCTCTTGAATATCTGTCAAGAGGCATTTGAAGGTGCTGATAAGCTGAGGGAGGAATTAAGGCAGATGACAGCTCCAGAGCAAGAGCTTGAGCGTAGGGACAAGGAAAAACTGGTCAAGCTTCGCACTCTTGGAAACATGCGTTTGATTGGAGAGCTTCTGAAGCAGAGCATGGTTCCTGAAAAGATTGTCCATCATATTGTTCAGGTTAGCAGTGGAGCTTCCACTTGTATAACTTTTCGTGACACTGGTGGAGGTTCTTAGGATTGCTTACAGCTACTTTGCTATGTGAACAGGAGCTTCTAGGGCCCGATAATAAAGGTTGTCCTGCAGAAGAAAGTGTTGAGGCCATATGCCAGTTCTTTAATACCATTGGTAAGCAGCTTGATGAAAGCCCAAAGTCGCGACGAATAAATGATGTGTACTTTGGTCGATTGAAGGAACTGGCATCAAATCCTCAGCTGGCTCCCCGACTGAAGTTCATGGTGCGCGGTGTTCTTGACCTACGGATGAACAACTGGATTCCTAGGCGTGAAGAGGTAAGATTTCTATGCCATTATTTTCTAATTCAGCTAATAGATGCTGTATTTATGTAAATATTTTATTGGTTGTCATTGCAGGTCAAAGCTAAAACCATCACAGAGATACATTCTGAGGCAGAAAAGACTCTTGGGCTGCGTCCAGGTGCTACTGCAAGCATTAGAAATAACCGTGGTCTTATTTCCACTGCTCCAGGGACTACTGGCCCTGGGGGCTTCCCCATCAACCGACCTGGAACTGGGGGGATGATGCCTGGCATGCCAGGAACTAGGAGAATGCCTGGGATGCCTGGAATTGATAATGACAACCGGGAGATACCTAGAAACCGCCCAATGCCAAGGGGTGATGGTCCTATGCAGCTTGGGGGACGTGTCCAATCACCAATGTTTAACAAGTCATCACTAAACACCAGGCTGTTACCCGAGGGCAGTGGTGGTTTTATAGGTGGTAGGAGTAGTGCCCTCCTGCATGGAAGTGGCGGTCCTCCTTCTAGGCCATCAAACTCTGGTTTTGGTGCAGAGCCTCCTGCTCAAGCCTCTCTGCCTAGTAAAACCCTTCCTGCTCCTTCCGTGCCTCCAGTTTCAGAGAGACCAGTTGTTTCAGCTGCTAGGGTGAATCCTGATGAACTCAAGAGAAAGACTGTCTCACTCCTGAAGGAATATTTCAGTGTCTTGCTTCTGGATGAGGCATTGCAATGTGTGGAGGAGCTGAAGTCTCCAGGTTATCACCCTGAAGTTGTCAAGGAAGCTATCTTCATTGCACTAGAGGCAAACCCACCATGTGTTGAACCAGTTGCCAAACTTTTGGAATATTTGTTTTCCAAGAAGGTCCTCACAGCTAAAGACATAGGGACCGGGTGCTTACTCTATGGTTCTATGTTGGATGATATTGGCATTGATTTGCCAAAGGCACCAAATAATTTTGGTGAAATTATCGGGAAATTAGTTTTGGTTGGGGGATTGGACTTTAAAATGGTAATAGAAGTCCTTAAGAAGATGGAGGATGATATGTATCGGAGAGCCATGTTTGATGCAGCAATAAGGGTCATTATTTCAAGTCCGGATGGGCAACTTGTATTAGACACTCAAGCATCCGCCATTGAGGCTTGCCGGAGTTTGTTTTAGTAAGTCTTACCATTCTATTTCGTGAGTACTTCACCATCTGTATCCAACTTTTTTGTGCTTACGTTTACTTCATAATGCCCCGCCTACACCATTTTGAGGCGAGCAACTTGTACTATGTGATAAGGTGGAGCTGCCAAGAACATGACATATTTTTTGAGTTGTATATTTTTTCCTGAGATCATAGTTGTGTGTTACCGAAGAAAGAAATCAAACCATAATGCTGTGGATATTGGTCTCGTGTGCCTGTAGCTCGAGAAGCATGCCCCTTCAAGGGATCCAGTTGTTTTGTATTTGATTAGTTTTCAATTTTTGTTCTCTTGACTGAGTAATTTAGTTTATTATTTGAACTCAGCTCATAAATCTTACTCTCTACATCCTCACTTGTATCACCTTCTGTTTGTTGTGCTGTTGCGTTCTCTGCTACCCACTAGTTTTGATGCTAGCCTGATTGCTGGTGCTATAATATACCAGATTTAGTTGGTTTTGAAGGTTAATCTGCTCCTTCCACATTTGATTACGCTTCCTGCAAGCTGCCATGGTTTCAAGAAATGCAAGCTGTCGGCGTGCTATAATTATGCAACAGAAGTCTTTGCCAAATTATATCCTTTCTTGACTTCGGTAATTTTTGGTTTGTTAAGAGGAGCCAAGTTCTGTTTTGCCATCCAGCTTCAAAAAGAGCGTTAGCCGTTAAGTGGTGGCGGTGGCGTAAGTGGTGGGATTTGTCTAGTGGAAAGTGACAAGTGAAGTGTTAAGTGTCAAGCTGGTCACACGACATCTTAATCGGAGCTTGAATTTATAGGTTGGAAGCTTGCAGATAGGATAGGATGCCTTCCAATTTTTAGGTCACATTTCAATGTCTCTGGGACAAGAAACCCCACTGGAATAATGGCCAGGGCTGTGTGAAGAGGGCATTTCACCCTCTACTTTTGATGGGTTATTATCAGTATCTGGTACCGGTCCGGTATAGAGCGGTGGTTCCCTTGATAGGGTCCCATGCAAACAATAAAAATCATTGACACGAAGAAGATTCATCAGAGGATGTTCCCTTGAATTCAAATACACGGCTTCAACTTTCAATGAAACTGACAGTGATTCGATGTGGATCCCTAATTTCTCCATGATAATACATTTTTACAAGGCAAAGAACTGTACTGCATCAACCTCTTTGTTATTTAGTCAAATTTTCTTTTCTGGTTACATTGGCTTCTAGTTCTAGGTCAATTTTTGGTAGCAGCACTTCTTTGGATTGCCTTTTTTTTTTTCTATGAAAAGCTGATCCATCAAATTTAGATTTTTAATTGTGATATTATCATTTCATTACCATTATTATTTTACTATTAATTTTTTTAATAATTATTATTATTATTATAATTGTCTTCTTCAACATCAACTCATCACTTTCACTTTTTTTTATTATTATTATCAACACATCTATTTTTTTTATTATTATTGTCACATCATTACTATTAATATTATTATTATCGTTATATCTTTATCATCAACATTATCATTAAAAATATTTACATATAAAATATTTTACTTAAAAATATTTTATTATCATCAAAACAGCTTCTATTGCAAAATAATTACTTTTTTTAAAAAAATATAACGATCCCACTTCCATTATATAAGCGGATCTCCTTGTAAATAAAGCAAACTGAACTACAAAGCTCAAGATTCTCCCGCGTTAAGTAAACTT
>Ga0307518_10001529_pt1 | contig 17110 bp, 8 predicted proteins | sample 25_EM_MG_FD_203889 | JGI IMG/M metagenome (GOLD analysis project Ga0307518, IMG submission 203889) | Populus trichocarpa ectomycorrhiza microbial communities from riparian zone in the Pacific Northwest, United States - 25_EM | ecosystem: Host-associated > Plants > Roots > Unclassified | place...
AGAAAGGGTTGGCTAACCATTAGGTTAAGCCTCCTAATTATTCTCAACTATAAATATCCAATTGGTTTCAAGTAAGAACTCTCTTTACACAATATCTCAATATTTCTAATTGTTCTCATCATTAATGCTTTGGTATTTCTTATTCTAAAAGCTTTGATCAATTTCTTGTATTCTTTTGAAAAGCTTCGAATCTTTATTGCATCAAATTGATTCTCTCACCTTTATATGTTATATTATAATTCCATAAAAACTTGAGCTTAATCTTTATAATTTTTATTTATTTATGCGAGGTGTGTTCATTCTTTTGAGAGAGAAAAAGTATTGGAAAAGTATAAGTTATAGTTGAACCGCTTAGATATATCTTTTAGTAGAGTCAAAAAGAGGTTTATAATCTTTAGCATTGAAAAAGATTGTGCGTAAGGTTTTCTGATATTCCACAACCTCATGTCTTTACGCTGCTTTTTCTGCATAAAGCAAATATCTATAATAAAAATAAGTGGGGAATGATACTGATACAATTGACTTTGCAAGCCTTTGAGCAGTGATGCATACGCAGCTAAAAAGCCATCATTTCGTTGAATTAGTCGCCCTGCTAAGCAAGGTTGAATGCCATGGTCCCTGGCTGCTGTAGTGGTCTAGAATTTGCTTAAGATAACAAATTAATTAAGGACTTTCCAACTGAAATAACTACCAGTGACCCCCCAGGCCACCACAACCTCCCACAATATTCAAAAGAACTTGAGGAAAGTAAATGAAGTCTATCAGAGTTGATTTGAAAAGCTGGTGCAATGGTCTCCAAAGGAAGCGTTTTACAAGCTTTATTTACCTAGTTTGGATTCAAGGGAACACAAAGTCGTAACACCCATCAAGTATAAAGGTAGCTATAGTCAGTAATCACACACAAAAACACACAAATTGAGGGAGAAAGGAAAGTGAAACAAAGTCTCTGTCTCCTCTTTTGTGTGTTTGACGATATTTCTTTAATATACAATGACAAAAACCTTCACATGAAAGAGGAGAAAAGATGGAAAAGTGTCGAGGAAGAAACTGCAGACCCTTTGCTGGCTCCCCTTTCTTTCTCCGAATGCCTCCTTTTCTTGCCCTTGTTCTCAAGCAAAAGAAAGAGATGCAACTATATGGAAGAATTGCAGCTTCTCTAGAAGCTCTTTCGCATGGCTTTTGGCTCGGTGCTCCACCCGTAAGAACAACTCCTCGCTTAGCCCATCACCAATGTGGGCATCAACAAGGACCCCGGCCACACTCCGGCAGGAATTAGCCATGGCCCGGCTGACCTCAGCTTCGTTGTCAGGATGGTTAACCACCAGAGGGCTCCCTCCTTTGAAAACCTCGAGCTTGTCTATGGTAAATGAGCCATTGGCTTCCACTACTTCCTTGAAGTCTTGGAGGCTTGGTGCATACACTGGAATGTTGAAATTGTCACGCTTCTCGCTAGTAATCAGACCCTGAGATTAATTAGCAGCATACCATTCATCAGTTAGTGTCCCGAAACCCTTTTGAGAAGTGCACATAACTAAAGCTAGCTAGGTTTTCTCCAAAAATATAATAATAAAAAAAAAACCTAGGGAACGAGCCTTTTCACTCTCGGCCCACTTAGATTCAGCTGCAAACCAGGCCGATTAACAGCAGCTGCCTGATGGGCCGACAGCTAGCTATCCCACACAGTACTTAAAACTTAGATAATGGTAATCAAAGGTCCAATTATTAGCATAGAAAATACCAGTAAGCAAGCCTCTGTATTCGGCACAAGCTACACAGATATTCATTCATTCATAGGCTTCAAAGCCATGAAAACCTAATTATTATAATCTATAGTACGTACCATTCTGATTAGAGTAGTTGATTAAGAGACATGATATCATACGTATGTACTCAAACTCAATGGTTTGAGCCCCACAATCCATCATTTTATGATATAATGGATCCAAAAATGAGTTTCTTGTCTAGATAAAAAAAGTATACTATGATTGTGTTGTGCTACAGAAAAGTGAGCACTTGTATAAATCTAGCATGGCGATCAATAATATGGCCTGCCCATCTGCAAACAGTTATCATATTGCCGACATGGAGATCAGAGTATGGATGGCTAGAACCTATCGCATCAACGGTTCAATTTGAATAGGACTAATAATGACCAGTGACATCTCATAATAAGGTCTTGTAAGCTCTGCGTTTAATCATATCCCCTGCTGCATGGTGTTTTCTTGCTTTTTGGTCTCGAAGGCAAAATGGATAAAGACTGTTCAAACACTCAAACATAAGAATTAGGAGCATTTCTTGAGAAATGATGATTACCTCCTGGACAAGATCATCCCAGGCATCCTGAAAGTGGGTCCCGAAGAGGAGGCCAGCCCCACCTTGGTCTGTGGGGTCGGCAGAAGTTCTGCCCAAGCAGACAAGAAACATGGACCCACCGCTCTTCATTTCTTGAGATCTTGCACTTAGGAAGCCGGCGAGGTCTGTTTGGAACTGTTTCTTGTATGCATTTGTTGTGGACTCGCTTGCATTGTGGATAAACACCCTCCCCTTGTTATATGCTGCTGATCTCTTATCTAGAACACACTCCGGCACCTGCAAGATTATTGGTCGTGATCAATTCAGGCCATGCACTTTGAGTAATTAATTGTAATTAATTTGCTCAACTTACAATTTGATTTGCTTGCTGGCGATCGATGCATGCTCTTAGATACCCCTAATAATTTAGCTTAACTGACTTTTGATCTAATGTCAGGTGCTAATTAATCAACTTTTCTGAGAAAAAGTAGTGATTAACTACGCTAATCCAAGTTTTTTTCATGGATTATTGCACACGGAAATTAAATTATTCAAGGGCTCACTTTAAAATCTAAGCAAGTTTTCATAACTTAATGATGAGTCGATCTTGATTAATACAGAGACTCATCTAGCTAGCTAGTTAATTATACCTCAAAACTTTGATGAATTTCATGGCACAAAATAAATATTTAATTTAATCAAATCTCAAGGTCCCAGAATTCTCTCCTCATTTCCTGTCTCTATCGGGCACAGCATCCACCCACTCAACACACCTCCAAAAAGATGCTTTGAAAATCAAACACGCCTTGAATTTACACACCCAAGATTTCATACACTTTCTTTCAACACTTGTTAGGATGATAATAACCATGGAGTCGTTACTTTTGACCATCTAAAAACCGACAAAAGATTATGTAGAGTATTAATTATTTTATTCTTATTTACTTAGCTATATATTCCTTTGCCTATACCGTATTGCCACTAGCTAGTTCAAAAACATGACCAAGCTATTTTTATAGAGTTCTGTAACACAGAGCAACGAGTTATTGGCACTTCCTGGTCAATATTTATTTAAAAATGTTTGCATATTCTGTAGCATTAATGCTTCACCTAGCCATTCATAAGAAAACTTAAAAAAAAGAAAAGCTATCCCTTGACTAAACATGCAAAACAAAGTTTGAAGGGGGGAAAAAAAACCTGAGAGAGCCAGTGCAAGGAAAATGCCGAGTGGAAAACGTCAATTGATCTTGCCGGAAAAAGCCTCCGGTGAAAGGAGCCGGGAACTCCAGCTGCAAAATAGTTTCGATGGCCACTAGCAGCTAGGCACTCTTCCATACTACCCCCATAATTGGCCGGGGGAGGGAGGAGCTGGAAAAGGGTGTTGAAGTCATTGCTAGGGAGATCGGCGAAAAAAGCAGAGAACTCCGGCGGCTCGAGTCCGGATGACTCGAATCGCTTGATCATATGCTTGATGATGACATCAATGATGTGGATGGTGTTGTTGCCAGATGAGCACCCTAAGTCCGCCACCTGGAAAGGGAATTCTGGGGAGTTTAGGTGCACCCTATCTAGGGTTTCTTCCAGAAGGTGAAGCATGGATCGAGCATGTAAGGCCTGCATGGATACTCAGGAGTTAGTTTAAAACTCGTCTACATAAAAAGGTTCGGTAAGACTGAACTCCTGATCAAGAGAGTTCATAGTTAACTGATAGAACCTAGCTAGCTCCTAAAGGAATTAATTTAACAACCTAATCAGCTGTTGATACGCATATACATGTCCACAATAAAACATTTATATATACAACTGTCAGGAAACTTGAACCATGAGAAAGAAATGCAAGAATGGAATGAGAAATCAGTAACCTGAGCTTGAGAGTTATTGGCATAGCTTGCCTCTCCTTTGCCTCCCTTCATGCAAAGCAACTTCTCAAGCTTCATACTAGACACAACAACATTGTCACCTTTAGGAGCCATTTATAATCTAGCTTGGCGTGTTCTAGCTAGCTAGTTGTTAGCAATAGGGAGATCAAGTAGATGCTGTGGTGGTGGTTGTGGAAGGAGGCTAGGCAGAGTTCAGTATATATAGAGGCAGTGAAGGATATAAGGAGGTTATGTTTGTACTCTTGCAAGGATACAAAAGTTAGCTATTTAGCTGCTATTATCAGTGTAATTAAAAACTAATTAAGAAAAGTTGTGAAATTAGAACTGACGAGGTACAAAATCCACACATATGGGGCCTCACATGCAACAACAAATTAAAGAAGTAGCTAGGCCCTAGATTATCGCCGGATTTCCTATTGGCCTGCCGTCTCTCTCTATGCCTAGCTATGCAATAACTCACCAGCACTGTGCTGTGCTTATGGTGGGATTGAGCTAATGATATTGCCTAGTTAGAAAGTGAAAGGATAAGATGGTGATTGAGATCAATTTGCATTTACTAATTATTGTGATCATTGTTGCTAAATACGTACAGACACGGAATTAGACACGCACAGCACTGCGGGAAAACTTTTGATTAAGTCCCAAGACTTTTGATTTTATTCATTTTTCTCCAAATTAACACGATTGGCATTGAATTAGGAGATGAAAGTACTGCTCTTATTATTAACTAAAACATGGTTAATGTAGATATATATGATGGCTTTCATTAATTCGAGTCTTAATTACTTTGATTTTCTCTTGATGGGGAGAAGGCTGTCCCAAGTTATGCAGTGGAGGGTCTTTTGGACCTCCCCATAAACGGAAGAGAAGATCTTAATTGTGATCTAACCTAACATCCAAAAGGCTTTTTTTTTTCTTACTTTCTTTCGTCTTCTGGGGGAATAGGAAAAAGTAATCATTATGCAAAACCATATGAAAAAGGGAAGAGGAAAAAAGAACAAAAAGGAGAAAAGGAAATTAGGTTGTAATATGTATTGCCACTCACTTCCACAGAAAACATTTTGTGTTAAAACGTGGGTGTTTTTGTGATACAAATTTCAACGTTAATTTTTAAGTAATTTGCTGTAGTAATTTAAAGGACCTTCCATCAATATCTTCGAAAAAAAATAACAAATACAAAAAATGATTTAAATGAATTTAATTTAAGGAATTTCCAATAGAATATATTTCAAATTATTAAACAATGTAAACTTAGTTTGCCCTGTTTTTACTCCCTAATTAGTTGTTTTGCGTACAATATAAATACATGGAGTTAAATGTACATTTCAAACAATGGGTATGTGTGTACAAATTGTCCAATAAAAAACAAGCACCTCGCATAATTGATATAATGTTATAACCCATTTTTAAACTAGAGTTATCTTTTAGAAACAAGAAAATTCAAAATATATTATCAAGTTGACTGGACATATTTTTCAGGCTTTAATTAGACAAGATAATTTTTTTCAAGGATCGTACTCGAATTGAAATAAGTTATAATTGAAGGAATTAAAGGACCAAGGATCATATTTGTCAATTTGACATAATTTAAGAGGTTCTATTAATTCAATCAAGGGCTTAATTGAATATATTTTTTTTATGTTTATAGCAAACTTGATTTCAATTAAAAGGATTTTGAAATCCCGAGGCCATTTTAAAAAAATTGAAGAAATTAACAAGTTATTTTAAAGTCTAGCCCAAGGACCCAATTGGGACATTTTAATTGTTATGCTTCAATCTCGGGCTTGTTTGAAAAATTAGAGCTTTGAGAGTAGTAACTTTAAAAAAGCCCTAGTTTATGAGGATTGATCTAAAGTTTGGCCTAACCACACACTGTTGTTTTGATGACCATATGCATTCCTATGATATATCATTGTCTTCTTCTCTACAGAAAAAAAAAAAAAGTGACCAAACCCTAGTAACCGTCTATTAGCTCTTGACTAAACTTCATATTTACCATCATTTTCGGTGATTTAGATGTAGATTCAAGTTGATTTTACTTTCATCGCCTCTTAATTTTGGTGTCGTTTGCTAAAACTTGTAAAGCCTTAAGAGTTTTGTGTGTCATTTTTTATTTTGTTCATTTTCTCAACAATTTTATCTCTGACACCACGAGAGCTCTTTCATACATAGCCTGGTTGTCCTTCAGTCTTGTTTATATATGTTTAAGGGTTAAGATTAAGGGTTTTGATATAAAAGCCCATGTTAGTTCAAGTTGGTGTTGTTCGAGTCGGTCTTTGTTTAGCTATATAAGAACCAAGTCTTTAGAGTTTAAAATAGGAGAAAACAAAGGAGAAAAGGGAAGAGGGTTCAAAAAAGATTTTTTTGTAGTTTTGAGAGAAATCTGAGAATTTTAAAGAAAATAAAAGGTTTAAAGAAATTTTCTAGACGAGAATACGAAAACAATAAGCTTAGGTTTTGTTGGTTTCTAAGTTTCTACTTTGTTCTCGGCTTTTTCCTCTGAGATTTTAGTGTTATGTCTCGAGGTTAAGATTCTTAGAAACCTAAAAGTTACCTTTCTATTTTTCATGTTCAACTAGTGTCAACCAGCTACTTAGGCATACCTTATTATCCCTATTGCAATCATCTTTATGGTTGTTCTTGCTTTTAAATTTTGATGGCATGTACATTTTTTTTTATACTAAGTGTGAATGCATGTTAAGGTCCTCATTTGAGTTTATGTGAAATTATGAATGTTTAAGTGCATACTTATAAGTCCATTGGTTTTGTCACATGTCATGATCAAGAGTCACCAACTATAGACATCTCAATCCACTAAGTATTATCAAAAGATGAACTAGATCAGAGAATGATTAGGCTTTAATCAACCACCCAAGGTTTAAACAATTATAGTAAACCCATTCTCACCATGTAGATAGACCACTAGATCAGAGAATGAGTAGGCTTTAATCAACCACCCAAGGTTTAAACAATTATAGTAAACCCATTCTCACCATGTAGATAGACCACTAACAGGTTAGACATAACAAACCATTAGGAATAGCAAACAAGTTAAGAATACAACTTACCTTAGGTATGGTACTTTATATTGATAGTATTTTTCCTTTAAGATTATCAATCTTTTATTTTAGAACTCTAAATACCAATTAGGGTTTCATAGTAACCATAATACTAGGTAATGATATTTTTTTAACATCATACCTTTTCTCCTTTCTCAACATGAGAAAACCTTTCCCCTTTCCATGAAGGAGGGTGGGACGCCATGATATCTGGTGTGATAGTATATCTTATTTCTTGTCTTTTATCATTAATTTTCATGATGCACTTGTTGTTTAATTTGGGTATTATTTTCTCAGCCTAGCATTCATATTTTATTATATCTTTTTTATATTGGATATGGATGTATGCCCATATATAGTACAATAGTGTTTAAGATCACACACTCTTTGCTTTAGGTTAGGTGAGGGTGTAGCGGTACCTCAATGACTATTGACCTGGGTAAGACTCATAAAACTACCAACTCCCATCTCATTGTCAACTTGGATTTGGTTAGTATATCGATATGACACGGTTATGACCTATGCTTCACACACCTTGTAGACCTCATACTAAGTTCTAGAGGTTGATCACTAAGTAATGAGAGACCTTTTGTGACTAGTAGTAAACTTACCATGGTATACATAATGGCTATAACATTTCCTTATGGTGTCTCCCTTTATTATCACCACTTCATATCCAATTATTTATTTTTATTTCTATAAGTATTTATATGTATGTCAATTTTGAGCTTGTATAGAAGAACAAAAAAAAGGGAACAAATTAATGCAAATGATATTTTGAAAACATAATTTTACTTGAAAGCCCACATTGAGGATAATGAAAGAGCACAAATTTAGGTTGAATTAGATCAATTCCTCAAGAGGAGAAATGAACCAGATAACTGGCTTGCTTAAACCTACTTTGTTATCCAGAACAAGGCTTTCAATTTCTATAGTTTAGCTCACTATAATGATGTTTTATTTTCACCCTCCATCATTCAAGGTCATTCTTGAAGCACCATGTCCTACAATTCAAAGCATGCCTACCTACAAAAAATAAGCCTCTAGTTTTTGTTAAATCAGCCATATTACATAAGGTCCAACTACTACAAGCTTATTCTTAAAGTTACTTCAACCATGTCAAACTTAAACTATCCATCATGTTGGAATGAAAATTGAATTAGTTAGTGCAAGGTGATATCATTCGATTAAGGAGTGAATATAAGCTATTAAGAAAATAGATTTTTATGGTCTTTGTGAGGCTGTTAAGATAAGTTTGGTGCCTGATATCATGATTCCTAAAGACTTCAAGGAGCCACAATTCAAAAAAATTATCAGATCTCGATGTCGTATAATTCACTAGAGGCTCTATTACAGCAAAATAATTAAGGTGATATATGATGAAAAATTGTTGATGCATTACTTTCATGAAAACTCAGGTGGACTTGTTGTTGATTGGTGCATGTGATTTCATAGAACCAAAATCAAGAAATAAAGTGATGTGATCATATATTTTACTAAACAGTTATAGTTGAATCTAGAATTAGCCCTTAACAGAATAATTTATAAAGGCTGGAAAAGAAAGCTGATAAAATTATTAGAAAATATGCTCAAAGGAAGGTGGCAATGACTCACCATTCAAGTTAAACCTCATCTGGTTGAAAATAAAATAATCTTTATCTTTATGAATACTTTCAAAGCTTCTTATTTTGGATATATGATTTACAATACCTCAAAATAATTTTTAGATATAATGGTTATAGATGAAAGAGTTTACAGGGCTTTAAAAGACAGGAAGACCTAATATATAAGGATACAATGAAAAATGGTTGAAGATAAGGCAGCTGAAATGAATTCACAAGTCAATATCATTCATAAACATGGTCTACAACCTTGGTTACATCATCCAAATTTTCCCCACATCAAACACCTTTTTCAATCCATAAAATGATACATTCTACCCTAAAAGTCAATCACCTTCACCATCTTTATTTCATCCTGAACACCATGCTTCTCAAAGTACATAAGGTTTAAGTTGAAAAAAAAAAAACACACCATAAACAATTATCTTCCTTTCTAGTCCCTCTTCTTAATATTTACGAACTCCTTATGAATGCTCATCTAAAAGTACTTAAATCTCTTGAACCTATCTAACCATCTTTTTCTAAATAGTACAAATAAAAATGCTAAATTTGGATATCATACAGGAGTTATGGGTCATTTCATTGATTATTGTTAAGGGTTCAAGAAACAGGTTAACAATATGATTTAATATGGATGATTTTCACTTGAAGAGAAGAATGGTAAATATAGCATGGTCACAAAAGGTTTTAGGATTATTGAAAATGATGACATAGGTATGAGGAGATCTTGATGATGCATGGATAAAACAACTAGTTCTATAAAAGGATGGGTAAAGAGGCATAATTTGGCTTTTATCGAGGTGAACCAAAGAAATCATGGCTGTTGAAAAATGGATGCTTAAAATTTGCAAAGTCATATTATCCATTTTAGATATATTTAAGAACTTTGTTGTTTTTAGTATGTTTTGGGACTGAATCACATCTTTTAATGAAATGTGCATTTTCTATATCTTATAGTAGTTTTGAAATCAATAAATACTTATATGAAAGTAACATTTGACATTTTATTCTCTTTAATGATTGGAAATACAATGGAAAACTCATTTAAAGACCTACAAACCATGTCATGCAAATGCTAGAGGACAATCCTTCCTTTTAAATCCTAAAATCTCGTTTTCCAATCCTGATAAACCATAAAAGGTATATTTAGGCTTATCTCTCCCTTTTGGATTTCAAAATGTTTCCTCCCCTCATAATAGGTCTTAAAAGGGTGAAATATTATATCAAACCTTCTTTGAACCATAAAATACCCTTTACACTCTCATAAAACCTCAACGGTAAGAGTTTTGATTAAAATAATATAGTTCTATCCAAAATGGAATCAAATTATTTGGTTTCTTAAATAAATAACATGTATTTAGATCATGATCTCACATATCATGTCATTTCTTTTCTAAGATTAACCTCATGGTTTTTTTTATATTTATGATGATAAGGCTAAAATTAATCAATATAAACAAGTTTGATTTTTAGATGAGAAAAGACCATATTTGGTATAACATTCACAAGTAAAATTATATCCATTGTTGTTCATTTTTAAGCATTAAATATTTCTTGAATGATAACTCAAGCTATGATCACTCTTTATATTAAAGGCATGTTTAAGAAGTTTTTAAACAATACATGAAATTCTCCAAATAAAAAGAAAAAGAAAAATGTGAAAGAGACAAAAATGTTACAAAAAAGAGCTAGAAAATTATTAAAAAAAAAATTGAAAATAAAAAGCTTTCCAAAGTGTCCGTTATAATGGTGTAAAATTCAAAACTAAAGACAAAAATGTCAAGGAAAAAGCATAAGATACAATTGGAAGATTTGAGATTAAAATGAGATCAATCATTTGAATGACAAAGTCAATGCAACAACCCTAAAAAGATCTTCATGATAAACAAGTAATTATATGTCTTTAAACCTTTAAACATTGTTTGAGCTTTATGAATATCAAGCCAAACCTCAACCTATATAACATGCTTTTAAAAGCCCCTTCTGATAAAAAGTAGTTTGCTTGTATTGATAAGTTTTAGCATCTAAAAATATAAGCTTAATCAGAAATTTTTTATGGGTTGCAAATCATTCTTTATAACATGGAATCATGAGTTTCCAACAATAAATAAGCAAGATCACTACACCATGAAGCAAGATGCTTTCACAAGCCAAACCTCTCATTTTGGAATCCAACGTTTTCTTTCTAAAATAGCACTTTATTTACAAGATAATATATTCGAGACAATCATTTTTTAAAAGATAACTAAATTTTTAGGATAACTATTCTTTCTCAACCAATATCCATTTCATCATATTCCCAATATAAAATAAAACATTGCTGCATAGCACTTGAATGTCATGTTTTAGGCTTTTGACCAAAGAAATATGAATGTTCATTTGATAAAAATACTTTTAAATTTACATGTAAAAGATTTATTTCAACTATTGAACTTACATGAACACAATCATTAAAATTTAAGACTTAGTTTTGAAACATAAAAAAAGATGACTATTGAAGAAAAATGTTCTATAACAAAACTCTTATTGATTGAATTTGAATTTTTTTTGGTAAGAATGATTTTGATGGCAACTGGAAATATGAACACATCTTTATCAGCTATAAATATCTCCATTTAGAAGAATTTGTGATGAAGACAATGTATTTATACCATTTAATGGCTACTAGAAAGATGATCAAATTTAGATCAACTTAGGGGTAATTTAATTTAAATAAACTAATTGAAATAACATTAATCAAACAATGATTTGGGGGACTTCATCGCGATCTATGAGCGATAAAAAAATTCTAATGATGATGATGATGCAAACATGTTTTTATAGCCATTGAAAAAATGAATATATCTAGATTTGTTGGGGGCACTTATGTTTGAAGGAATCCATTGTGAGGATAATAGATAAATGATAGTTTAAAGAATTCCATCATAATTTGTGAGAAGAAGAAATGGTAGCATCTTTATGATTATGCTGAAAAGTGAGTAATAATGAATAAATAACATTGGACTGAACTTGAGGGCATTGAAAAGTGGATTCAACATGAGTTAAGATGACATATGAGCTATACTTATCCAATGATCAATAATGAAGAACATGAGAGGATAAATCCATAGTGAGCATTAAAGGCATTGAAAACAGTTAAAGCAAACTAATGATTGATTATTGACTCTTTCATAGCAAAAGACCATTAAACATGCAAATGACATTAAACAAGAAGACTGAGCTTTTAAAATGTGTAATTTGTGTTCCCTCTCAGAGTTAAAATGTATCATTGAAATTTTCTCTATGCTTGTTGCTCTTTAGAGTGACTAGATTTTCAAAATTACTTTGTGATGATCGCTTTATAAAAAGGAAAATTTCAAAATCACCGTGAGCTGATATCTCTTTAAAACAAGTAAATTTTCCAAAAATCATTTTGAGGTGATCGCTCTATAAAAAGATAAAATTTTAGAATTACTTTGAGTTGATATCTCTTCAAATGAGTATGTTTTCAAAAAATCACTTTAAGTTGGTCACTCTTTAAAATGGCTATGCTTTCAAAAAACATTTTAAGTTCATCACTTTATAAAATGATAGGCTAAATATCTATGAGATTCAAAGCCCAATAGGCTCAAACAGATTTTGAGCTCAACAAGGCTCTAATAGATTTTGAGCTTAGCAAGACTCTAGCAGATTTAAATTTGTTAATATTCTAACAAGTTTAAACTCAACAAAGTTTATTGTTATTTCTAGCCTAACAAGGCTCTAGCAAATTTGAGTCTGATAAGGCTCCAACAAACTTGATTCCAGTAAGGTTCATTATAATTTTTAGCCAATTAAGGTTCTAACAAATTTAACTCTAGCAAGACTCTAATATATATATATATATATGTTATCTCTCCTAGACTAAATAGTATTGTGCAAAGTTTTGGAGATATTTTACAGGTAAAAATCCTTGGTGGAGTCTAACAAGCCTTGAACAAACTCAAGTCAACAAAAATCTAACAAGGTTTCTTTTAATTTAATTTTACATTAAAAGGTCCAACCTTATGATTGTGTAGCACCAAAAATCATATTCTTTTATAAGATGACCATGCATTGGTGGAATTTAGACCATCACTAGAAGTTTGTTTAGAAGATAATCCTTATATCTATGGAGTTCAAACCATCACCAAAAGCTATTCTTGAATCATTTTATTTCAAACTAGTACTAGGAAGTTGATCTTGCATCACTAGAGTTCAAAGCAACACTAGAAGCTGATCCTGTATTGGTTGAGTTTAAACCAACACTAGAAAATTATCCTTGAGTTAGTGGGTTTCAAATCAGTACCAAAAAGTTGAGCTTGTATCATTGGAGTTCAATCCAGTACCAAAAGCTAATCTTGTATAGATAGAGTTTCAACCATCAGAAGAAGTACCAAGTACCAAGAGGTAGTTTTTGAGTTATTGAATTTAAAACCATCACAAGAAGTACCAAGAGGTAGTTCTTGAGTCATTGGATTTCAAACCAGTTCTAGAAGACTAATCATGTGTTGATGAATTTCAAACCATCATGAAAAGTACCAAAAGGTAGATCTTAAGTTACTAAATTTCAAATAGTGCTAAAAGACTGATCTTACAACAGTGGAGTTCAAACCATTAAGAGAAGTCAAACTAATTAATATCAAACAAATTATTATGTGGTAAAATTTAACTTGTACTAAGAATAATCACATCTGATCATCAAAAGTTTCAATTCAACTAGTATGATGGCCAAGCAAGTTATTCTTAAGCCATCAGGTAGGTCATCTTTTTAAATGACAAAATTTTCAAAATTCTCAAGTGAAGTCCTTTAGATTTTCATAATCTTTCAAAACTTTTTCACAAACATTATATTTTCTTACAAATTTATTACACAAAGCCTTTCATAAAACTTTGTATTGTAAATATTATAAAGAAGGGTAACTATTATAACTTGTTTTTACCAATGAGTTATTTTTAAAATCAACCAAAAATACTTTCAAAAACATCTAAAATCAAGATAATCAAATTATTTTTAAGTTCACTAGACAAAAGTTTTAGATTTTAATTGGACATGATGATTTTCTCTAAATACATATTTGAATTAAAATAGGTTATAATTGAAAGAATTAAAGAACCAAGAAACAAATTTCTCAATTTGGTATAAATTAGGAGGTTTTATTGAAAAGGCTGGGAAATTAAAGGGTTACTTTTAAGTCTTACTAAGGACCCAATTGAAAATTTTTAAGAGTTTTTTGTGTTGTTTTTTCTTTTTTTTCTTAGTGATTTTATTATTGAGCACCGCAAAAGAGTTAGCTTTCTCGTACATATCCTGGTTGTCTTTTATTCTCATTTGCATGTGTTTAAAGGTTAGGATTGACACTCTTTGACCCAAAAGTCCATATTAGTTCAAGTTGTTGTTCAAGTCAGTCATTGTTTGGATAGGTAAGAACCAAGTCTTTAGAGTTAAAAAAAGAGGAAAATGATGAGGGTTTTAGAGATATTGGTAGCAGTTTTGAGAAAAATAGTGCCTGAAAATTTGAGAGTTCTTAAGAAAATATGAGGTTTAAAGAGATTTTTTAGAGGAGAATCTAAAAATAATAAGCTCAAGTTTTCTTGATTTCTAGATTTTCCTATATTTGTTCCTCTAAGATTCTATCGTTGGGTCTTAAGGTTAAGATTCTTGGAAACCTAAGTCATCTCATGGGCAATTTGATATTTCATAAATTAAAAAAAGAACATGCATGTGTAAGGCACTAAGAGACTTGTGGAAGGGGCATACACTTTAGATGGCATGTGCAGCACCTTTTGGATCTAAAAATGTTATTCCATCATATTGTTGGAAGAGTCGTTGTGTGCTTTTCTCTATGGAGGGGTCGTGTCGGCATTGGTGGTCTGGTTTGTTATTGGTTGACCTTTTTTTTTCTTTTTCTTATCCCTCAAAAATTACAGCTTGACCCTCTTTGTTGTTGGTATTTCAACTTTAGTCCTTATTCTTTTTATTTCAAATATTTATTCTTTGTCCTTTTGTAGAAATTTTTTTTTATTTCGTCTTTCAATCCCAATTTATCAAATATTATACTTTTCAATTTAGTTCTTATTCTTTTAATTTCTAATTTTTTTCTTGGACCTTTTGGAAAAGTTATTATTCTTTTCAGTTTCACCCTTCAATCAAAACTTTATTTTTAATTTTTTATGTCATTTTGGATCCTTATTCTTTTAATTTTTTTTGGGTTCTTTCACTAAATTATTTTTTTTAATTTCATCCTTCAATCAAATATAAATTTTATTTAGTATTTGAATTTTGATTCTCATTCTTTTAATTGATTTGTTTTAAAAATCATTGTGTATAATTGAAATTCTTTTTTCAATTTCATACTTCAATATGTGATTGATTGAGAATTGGACTTCATGATTTTTTTCAAATAGGATGCTTCAAGTCTAATGACCTGAGTTATAAGATTGAAAAGTTAACACAATTTTATTTTTTTTACAAAAAAAACTTTATAATTCTCTTTATTTTTTTATCGAGTTATTCCAATCTCTTGACTTAGGCCGCATGTTTGACATGATATCCTAGATTGACTCAACCCTGATTACCAGAGTTACGGGTTTATCATGCTAACTCGGGTTAACGAAGATTTTTTTATGTCCTTTTTTATGCCGTTTTATTCTTCCGTATGTAATGGGTTGTGAATTGAGATATATCGTTTGTTCCCTTTAAAAAAAATGTTTTTCCTCAAGTTATCCTAATTATTTTTTTAAAAAAAATAGATCCATCGATCTATTGTTGTTTTCTATTTTTTTTCATTTTATTAAAATAAAACAAGTTTATTCGATCCAGATGGGTCTATAACTCGAGTTATGTATTTGATTTAAAAAAAAAAAAAACATGCAGCATAGCCCCGCGGTAAAACACAAGCACCAAGACTTAGTTAATAACTCTTTTAGCTTGGTATTACTGTAAAACATTGCTCATATCACTGGCATATTTGCTTAACACTTCAGCTAGAGTTTATGTCAACTTTTTATAAGATTTTTGAATTTAATATTTGTTTTGTTTTAGATTTAGACTTTTTATTTCCATTTAATATTTTTAATTTTTAAAACACAAGGGTTGTTTGGTTCCTTTATACAAAGTTATAGAACATGGGAACAGCAATGGTGTCATTACTCTATGAAATTATATATGCTGTTTAAACGTTATTTCTAATTAATATTGTTAATTTGAATTGAATAATAGGAAAAAATGCCTTTTTTCTTTACACAAGAAAAATTCAAATTTAAGACATCTTAGAAAAGGCTGACACGATCACTGCTGAACTACAAATTTATTGGCAATGATGTTTCTTGTTGAGTGTAAAATAAAAAATAAAAAATGGCATGCAAACAATCTCAATTTGTGGGGCCAGCCTATACCGAAACAAGCCATCAGGTCCCAACTGTGCCATGGAATGAAATTAACTACGGTTAGTAAGAAACAATTTACATTTTGTTGTTCAGTTTTGACCAAAATTAATGCCTTTCCATTCCAGGGCATGGCCCGATCAACTTTATGGAATCGTTAGACCACGCTGCGTAGAGAGAGAGAGAGAGACTGTCCTTGTCTAGTAAGCGAAGGCGAGCCGATCGATGAAATATACTACGATGAAATGCATGGAAAATCTTATCAAGAAAATACTGTAAGGTTGTTTTAGCATTGCATTTTCTCTTATACCGAACGATTCGATCAACAGAGAATAAAGATCTTAACATGCTATGCATTGCTCCCAGTAGTGTATTTGATTACGGGGGACAATATTTGGGTTCCTTTACGAAGTCCGCAGCCACGAATCAAGATTGATCATGTGTCTCCTTCAAGGCGGGCCGGCCGTGCATTCCCCTCAGCATGGTCGCGTGTGCCCCCTTCTTGGCGGACCAGCCACTGCACTGGTTTCTTCTCCATGGGAAACAGTTGCGTTTCCCCATTGGCGAATTCGCCACACGTCCACTCATTAACTTTGCTTTGCGTCCCTCTTTAATGGACCGGCGACGCATCCTCTGAACTGACTTTGTGTTCTCCTTGGTGGGCTACTAAGCATGAATTGACTTTACATACCTTGTTGGCGGACTGGCCATGCATCCTCCTTGCAAAGCTTATGCTCCTGGACTGGTGTTCTGATCTTAGAGATCATATTCTCTTCTTTAACCTCTAATCATCTCTTACATCTTCTTCGCAAACATACATAACACAATATCTGAGGGTTCATTCCTCTTACATCAATACTAACTCGTGCATTTA
>Ga0307518_10001530_pt1 | contig 17106 bp, 6 predicted proteins | sample 25_EM_MG_FD_203889 | JGI IMG/M metagenome (GOLD analysis project Ga0307518, IMG submission 203889) | Populus trichocarpa ectomycorrhiza microbial communities from riparian zone in the Pacific Northwest, United States - 25_EM | ecosystem: Host-associated > Plants > Roots > Unclassified | place...
TATTAAATAATAAAGATTGTGATATCTTTATTATTAGAATTGCGATCAAATTCCACAAATGTTACGTCATCATGCGATATCTTTCTAATTTATGTAGTGTTATTAAATAATATTAAATACTAATTTTTCGAGTACAACATAATTTTTTTAAAAAAATTTACAATTTCATTACAGTACGAGTAAATTTAATTTACCTTAAACTAATTTTTTTAAAAAAACAAAAAAAAAATATTGTCCACGATTAACTGCACTGGTGTTGTTCGGAAAAAAAAAACTAAACTTTTCTCATTGATTTTTTTTTAAAAAAAAAACTGAACATTGCAACAGTGGAGCATGGCTCCACTGTTCCAAAAAATTACCATGAGAAGCATTTTTGCTGCTTCTCCATTCCTGCGGCTGGGCAGCAAAAACTAATAGGTCCTACCAAGTAAAATCAGGTTTGTTTCATTTACCAAACATAAAAATATGTGACTGCGGGTGAGGTTTCATTTACCGAACATAAAAACGTGTGGCTGCGGGTGAACCTCACCCGCAGCCACAAAACCAAACAGCATCTTACTATCAGCAATATCTTTTTAAGCAGCTTGCAGCATTATCATAAAACTATCGTATCGCTTTCATTAAAAGAAAACTTCGTCTGTTGTCTGTAACCTTACCTAATCGCGTGTCCATCTATTGTGAAACTTGGGCCGTCAGATTGGTGCATCGAGATTCCTTTCAACGGAGATCCAAAAGGTGGTTTTTGCGATGATTCCCTGTAGTCGGTCCCGTCAGCCTTTGGCATAGGCACAGTTGATCTATCTTTAAACCCTAAGATCTTCATTTCCTCAAGATCAACGGTGACAGTAATTCCCTCAATTGGTCTCATATACAAATTCACAGTCCCGTCTAAATAATTACACAGGACCCTGACTACCCTTTTACTCCTTCTCTTTTCTCCATACCAACCAATAGCAAAACTCGTACACACAACCTCTTCAACCTTGAGCCCTCTCTTTCTAATTGACTCCAAGAACGGAGTATACTTAAACGGCAATGCATTGGCAGTTCCTTGCTCTTCAAAAGTGAGCAGAGGGTACCCATAACCGCCGTAAACTCTATCAGAAACAATATTGCGGACTGATAAGTCAGCGATAATTTCATGAGTGATCTGGTTTATACGTGCTATGATAAATGCTTGTCGAGGTGGGGTTTTGGTAGCAGTGCCTTCCAGCCATGAAAGAATGGCAGTTTTGGTTGGTTCTTCGAGGCCTACATAGTGAAAGGCTATGCTGTGGTTTGACTTGGGATACGAGTTATGAACTATGGATTGAATTTTGGTGAACTCGGTTGGGGTTAGGGGATCCAGTGGGTGTGTGTAAGTTGGCAAAATGGAGAGTGTAGAGAGGAGAAAGAATATGAGACTCTTGGAGACGGAAGCCATGGATACTAATGAGGACATCCTTGAGCCCAACCGGACTTGAAGAGCCATCCCATGGTCACCTGTATGGTGAGGAATATTTAAAGCTGTTGTGTAATAATAAAAAAAAAAAAACGAATTTTTTAAAAAGAAATAATAATTATTAATAGCCAATTAAAAAGGCAACTTGTCACGATTTTTAAGAACACTGTACCTGCGTTACGTCTATTAATTTTTTAAAAAAATACTTAAATTTTCCTAATATTGTTTTCAGTGAAAATAAAAATGTGAGGAGTTTGATATAATCTGATTGACTTTACGAACTCAAAAGCAACTCAGATAATCCGTGAAAATATAGTATGAATAAAAAAAATTAAGATTATATTTTTAAAAAAATATTAAGATAACAACATATTGGATTAACTTTGATCAACTCAAGTTAACATATCAAGTTCGTGATCCAAATTACGAGACTATGATAATTACATAGAGAACAAATTATAAAAGCTTGATTTTCAATCAACTCAATGTTGAAGGATGAAATAAAAAAAATAAATTAAAAAATAACCCGAGTTAACTTGTCAAACTCGCAACTTGGGTTATAAAACCAAGATGATCCCATAAAAAGAAAATTGAAACAAATTACGTTCAATTCTCAATCAGCCTAATATTGAATGATGAGACTAAAAAAAAATCAATTAAAAAAATAACATAAAAACAACTCAAGTCGATCTGTCAAACCCATGACCTGGATCATGAAATCGAGATAACCTCATAGAAAAAAAATAAAAAAGTAACATGATTTAACTTTGATTAACTTGCTAGATATGTGACCCTAGTAATAAGACTAAGATAATTCCATGAAAAATAAATCAAAATAAATTATGAAGCTCAATTCGCAGTCGATTCTGCGGGACTCAATATTTAATGATGAGATTTGTAAAAAATTTAATTAAAAAAATAACAAAAAAATAAGCCAAGTCAATACGGGTTAACCCGTTAAGTATTTTTTCCAAGTCTTGAGGCCAAAATTACCTCACAAAAATCAAATCGAAATAAATCATGAAACCTAATTCTCAATCAAACACAATATTAAATGATGAAATTGGGGGGGGTTAAAAGATAGAAAAATAACAAGTCAACTGGATTAACATGCCAAACTCATGACCCGGATCATGAGACGAGAATAATCCAATAAAAAATAAATTCAATGTTGAAGGACGTGAGACCGCGATAACCTATTATAAAAAAAAATTGACTTGATTTAACGGAGGTTAAAATATCAAAACCAGCGACTCTGGTCTTGAGACCAGGATATCTCAATAAAAAACAAATCAAAACAGTTTAAGAAACTCAATCATCAGCCGGCCTAATATTGAATGATAAAATAATAATAAAACATTTCAATTAAAAAAACACAAAAAATGAATGATCAAACTGGAAAAAAAAATTAATGAAAAAAAAACACAAAAACACAACCAAGTCAACTCGAGTTAACCTGTTAAACATTATTCTCGGGTCATGAGATCGAAATAACTTAATAGAAAGTAAATAAAACAAATTATGAAGACTAATTCCCAACTAACTAGATATTAAAAGATAAAATTGAAAAAAAAGTTAAATAAAGAAAAAAACTCCAGCCAACTAGGTTAACCTGACAAACCCATGATCTGTATCATGAGAGTGTGATAACCCAGTAAAAAACAAATCTAATAAATGATAAAAAAAAACATTGATTAAAAAAAATCAAAGAATAAAAAAAAAGCAAATGTTTTTTTATTAAGTATTGTTGGGGAAGACTTCATTATTCATCATCTCAGACATTACCGTGGATTTTCAGTGTAAAATTTTATGTTTTTTCAATTTGGTCTTCAAACTTTTTTTATGGCGATTTAGTCATAATTATTTTAATAAACAAATTTAGCAAACACAACCAGGTAAATATCCTGTCTTTTGAGATTAAATATCTTGATCTGCATTTGTCTCCTGATTTTTCAAGTTTTGTTTTTAGGTATCGTTAATGATTTTTTATTTATTTATTCACGCACATAATTCTCGATTTATTTTATTACATGTATGCATAAATTTTTTTACTTGAACTTGTATTTTTTAAACTACAAAAATACATTAAAAAAACATGTATATATAATTTTTTTATAGAAAATAAAAATATTTAACCCACAACAAAACGCTGATAGATAACTAGTTTTTATTCTATTTTGAGGGTGTTTTTTCAAAAAAACATTTTGTATTCCGCTTCGATATTATAGATTTCATCCCTCTCTTTTTATAGTAACTTAATAAAATAAATCAAAGAATAATTGCTTGTAATTTTATTTTTCATTTTAACATACTTTTCTGTTTTAGGTATTTCTATGGAAATAAACAAATTATTTCTATAAAAAAAATCACAAGTTATTTTTTAATCAATCGAACCTTAAACTAATTTTTTTTCATATCAAAACAACCCAAAATGTCAAATGGTCTGCTTAAATTGTTTGAATAAATCCCAAATCACTCTTCAAGGATAAGTTTGTTTGGAGAGACGTTGGAAGAGGAGTGAAGTATCTCTCGTAGGACCACACAACATGTCGGGTAAAGTATTATTTATTGTTACAGTACTTTCCTGTCTATTTTAGTGTATTGTTAAATAAATTAAATTAATTTAATATTGTGTGTTTGGAAATGCGTTTGACTTAAAAAAAACTTAAATTAATATTTTCAATAATATTAAAACAATTAAAGATAAAAAAATATTTTAAAATAAAAATAAAATTTAAAAAAACATCACATCACAATACCTAATACATACTGTACCTGATAAGTATCAACCATTCAACATTTGACTGGGACAAAATTGACGAACATCAATAATAATAATAATAAAAACATGGTCGATTTAGATGGGTTGAATCGGTTTATGATTGAACTGTCATGTGTGAGAGGTAATAAAAAATAAAAAGAAAAAAAATGCGCCATCGGACAAGTTTTCAACGAACTGGTCACATATTTCGTCTTTTAATTATTTACACGTGATCCCACTACTATTTTAATAATTGATTAGCTCCCTCGACTTAATTTGTTTTTTAACATGGTCCTTCCATCATAATTCCGTAAAAGTTTTCTGTTAATTGAGGACACATGTCAAAAATATAGAATTTTGTGTTTGAAAATTTGGAAAAAAATAAAGGAAACTTAAAAAAAATTAAAAATATTACAAAAAATTAAGAACTACAATCTTGAAAATTACTAGCAAATTTGAAAAAAGAATAGATTGAAAAGCATTTTTAAAAAAAGAAATGGGTTTTTTTTAGATATTCTTAAATTTAAAAAAGAGAAGAATGAAAATATGTTAAATAATCATTCTTTATTGAAAATTTTTATTTATTTATCCCTTTTCAAATTTTTTAATGAAAAAAATAAAAAAAAATTGAAAATACAAAAGTCATGGTTTGTAAAAAATAATATTTTTTAAATTATACCTGAAGAAATTAAAATTTACCTTTCATTTAATATTTAAGAAGGAAAACAAAATGAATGAATAAAGGTGATATTAAACATTTTTATTTTATTTTTCTCTATCATTGCAAAATGGTATTTAAAATATTCCATTTATTTTTAATGACTTTTTGAAATTGATCTTTTCTGTATTCTTAAAAACGAGAATATACAGGGAAAATAGTAAATTATGTCTAACTATTTATGACTTTATTTTCCAAAAATACAAAGTCAATGTAATTTTTTATCCTTACAAACTCAACGTTGAATTGGTAGATATTGAAAATGTTAAAGAATAAGTTACTCAATGAAATATGATACTAAACTTTTCAAGTATTGATTATCATAAACTATAAACTATTATTAATATTTTGTTATTGTTTTATAATGTAATAATGACTTTATTGTCAAAGGTTTATATCAGTGACTATAAATTATGATAATTAAAGATAACAATATTTTATTGACAAGTAACATCCTTTGAAATATATTATTTAAAAAAATATATATTACAATGTAAAAACATTGAACTAAATATAGAAGATAAAATAAAATATATGTGTTTTTAGTCTTTCTTCTTATTATTATTTAAAAGGAAACTAAAAGGAATTGTTGAGATGTCTATTAAACCATTCTAAAATAAAAGATATTTTTTTCAAGTTTGTTGAGATGTCTATTGGACCACGACCCAATAAGAAACTGTGACTGTGGTGGCGATTTCAAGTGTATTTTTTTAGAAATGTATCAAAATAAAAAATTTTATTTTTGATATCAACATATAAAAACAATCTGAAAACATAAAAAAATTATTTTAAATAAAAACAAAAAAAAAATTAAAATTTAAAAAAATACGATTTGTATCATATTCTCAAACGAGAAGTTACTTCTTATATTATATGATAATTAAATAATTTCTATTATACATATGCCAAAAAGGAATGATATTTTCATGTAAAAATAATATAATTATAAATTTAGTCAATTTTTTTATTATAGTTACTGTAGAAGTAGTAAAATTGTATTTTTTTTTTAATTTTTAGAAAATAATTTTTTCTTATATTTTTTCCTTATATTTGGTATTTTTATCATCTTGCACTTGGCGTATTTATCACAATTGTTTTTTCTAATCTTTATTTTTTGCAATATTTTTTTAGTTTTTATTTTTTTCTTTACACTTTTTTTTTAAAAAAATATTATTTTTTACTTTTTACACTTTGAATATTTATCGCTGACATATCTATATATATTTTTTTGTTTTATCTCTATGCTTTTATAATTGTTTTTATTTACACTTTAAAAAAATATATTATACAAAAACTATAAAAATAGTGTTTCATTATAGTAATTGCAACATTACTTTATTTTTCTGTTATATTAAAAATTAGATTGAGATTTTATATATTTCTATTAACTCATATGATCTTTATTGTAGTTTATTAAATGTATACATAAAATTTTTGATTTATAATTATATTTTTTAAAAAAATACATTTGAAAAGTTTGCATATTTAATTTTTTTGTTAAAAAAATTATTAGCAAAGTATGAGTAATAACTAGTAATAACAAAAACTTAAAACCATTTTACTAAAGGAGGTTATTAAAAACACAATTGATAGATTATAATAATGAGTAATAAGGTTATTTTAAGTTATTAGATGTTTTGTTTTTAGACGTGTTTTAAAATTGAATTTAAATTGAAAAATATTTTTTAATATACTAATATAAACAAAAAATTAAAAACAATTTTTATAATTTTTAAATAAAAATTATTTTTAAAAAATGATCCAAAACAACATAAAACAAAAATTAAGCGGTGGAGTGGTAATAACATACAAGTTTTGTATATTAAAAAAAGATCTACGCTGTTGAAAAGTTTTTTCAGATTTGTTTAGGAATATAGTTGTGATTGTTTTTAAAGTGTTTTTAACTTGGAAATGCATTAAAATAATATATATTTTTTTATTTTTAAAAAATTATTTTTAATATCAGCATATTAAAATAATTTAAAAACATTAAAAAAACATTAATTTAAAATAAAAAAATAAAAAAATTGAAATGTTTTTAAAATTACTTTTAAAATGTAAAAATAAATAGGCTGTGAGTCCATCGAGGAAAATCTAGAACATGAATGGGACACCTATGACCTAACCACCTTTGCATGCTCTCTCATCTCATCAACCAGATCGTCTCCTTCTCGTTCCTTCTATGCTGTTTGTCTCTTTATCTGTTCCTCTTTACTTGTTAACTACAACTCCTTCCCTCGCTGATCTCTACTATCAATAGCAAGCAACCTCTCATTTCTATTTGTGATATTCTTGCGCATATATATAATATTTTCTATTAAGAATTACTAATCAGGTTAGCATCTCTCTAGCCAATGATCTTTTTTTTTTTTAATTAATTTGCACTGATTTTTGCTTCTTATTTTATTGTCCTTGAAGTAAATGATCACTAGCTTTGGCTTGCTTTTGTTTGTTGCCAACATGACTTCTCATAAGAGATTTCCTTCTCTTAAACCAATCGAATGCTTATGCTTCCTCTATAATGTCTGTTTCAGCTATCAAGTGATATTGGAATTCCTTTTATGTCATTTTATAGATTGGTTTCGGGTATTTCATCGTTTCATGTCGATTTACTTGTTCAGATGAAGAATGTCTTGCAGGTGTTTGTTGAAATACCGACGCGAACTATATTTTTTTACAATTTTTAAATGAAGCTGAGTTATTGTTTTCAGCCTCAAATTTGAATTTATTCTCAAGAACCCATTTGCTAGGAAACATCCGATTATTTTTTAGGTTTGCAACTGTACTCACCAGAAATTAACTGTGCCCGTGTTCTTTCTGTCTTTTTGGATAGTCGGTTATATTCCCTGTGTAGGAAGATGGAGGATGCCCGGTGTGGTAGTTGAATTAATGTACATTAGGTTTATATGGTGGTAGAAATCAGTTATAGGGATAGTAGTATGCACTACACACTTTGTTTGACTGAGTACGGTGTCATTTTCTTGTACAGTGTAAATGACGATGTCTGCTTGTGGAAGTAATGCACCAAGTGCTAAGCATACTCTTGCGTCCCTAAAGGTTCTCCGGAAAAAAAAAACGATCCATTGTAGAACATTTTCATGTTTGGTGAGACTGTTTTCTTAACTTTTGGGTGTCTGGAGCCCAAATGCGCTCAGTTTATGTAACTTGAACTGGAATTAGGGAGATAGTGCTTTTCAAGTTACCCTCATCTTTTCCAGTTTGTAAATCTGTGGGGAAGGTGATGGTATTAACTTAAATTATCAGAGGTGTACTGACTCACCCATTGCTCCAAAAATAGGACATAAACATGTATCATCTTGATTTTGTATAGAAAACTTAATTGACAGTTGCAGTTCTGACATTTTTCCTTAGCATCTTTGTATTGCATATATTTTTTAGGTAGTTTTTATAACTGATGTTTATTACTCTGTTTTCAGTTCCTGACGAGCAACTCCCTTATTTCTTTGTCAAAATACAGGAATGGCAGAACCACAATACACAGTGGCATCTGACAGTGAAAGCACCGGGGAGGAGAAATCTTCATCAGCTTTTCCAGAAACTGCCATTGGAATTGACATTGGGACTTCACAGTGCAGTGTTGCAGTCTGGAATGGCTCCCAGGTAGAGCTCCTAAAGAACACCAGAAACCAAAAGTTGATGCGATCATATGTTACCTTCAAGGATGAAGTCCCTTCAGGTGGAGTCAGCAATCAGCTCTCTCATGAATATGAAATACTATCTGGAGCTGCAATTTTCAATATGAAACGCTTGATTGGCAGAGTGGATACTGATCCTGTGGTTCATGCAAGCAAAAGGCTTCCATTTTTGGTGCAAACTTTGGATATTGGTGTTCGCCCATTTATTGCAGCTTTAGTGAGCAATGCTTGGAGATCCACCACTCCCGAAGAAGTCCTTGCAATATTTCTGGTCGAACTAAGAGCCATGGCTGAAGTCCAGTTGAAGAGGCCCATAAGAAATGTCGTACTAACCATTCCAGTGTCATTTAGTAGGTTCCAGTTGACACGGATTGAACGTGCTTGTGCCATGGCTGGCCTCCACGTCCTCAGGTTGATGCCTGAACCGACTGCTGTGGCATTGTTATATGCACAGCAGCAGCAACAGACTGTACATGAGAATATGGGCAGTGGAAGTGAGAAGAATGCCCTTATATTTAACATGGGGGCTGGGTACTGTGATGTAGCTGTTACTGCCACTGCTGGAGGAGTTTCACAGATTAAGGCCTTAGCAGGAGCTGCCATCGGAGGAGAAGACATGCTGCAAAACATGATGCAGTATCTCTTACCAAATTCAGAGAACCTTTTCCTCAGCCATGGAATCAACGAGATCAAATCATTGGGGTTGCTTCGAGTAGCAACTGAAGATGCAATCCATAGGCTCTCTTCACAGAGCAGTGTTCAGGTGGATGTTGATTTGAGAAATGGATCCAAAATATGTAAGGTGGTCACGAGGGAGGAATTTGAGGAAGTGAACCTGAAGATATTTGAAAAGTGCGAAAGCCTCTTAACACAGTGCTTGCGTGACTCAAAGGTAGACATAGAGGATTTGACTGATGTAATACTTGTAGGCGGGTGTTCATATATCCCAAATATAAGAAATGTTGTCAAGGGTGTATGCAAGAAGGAGGAACTGTATAAAGTGATAAATCCATTGGAAGCTGCAGTGTGTGGGGCAGCGCTAGAGGGAGCAGTTGCATCAGGAATCAGTGACCCTTTTGGAAGTTTGGATCTGTTAACAATCCAAGCTACCCCCCTTGGCGTTGGCATTAGAGCAGATGGAAACAGCTTTGTCCCAATCATACCTAGAAATACGACAATGCCAGCAAGGAAAGAGTTAATATTCACAACCACCCATGATAACCAAACCGAGGCTCTAATCCTCGTCTATGAAGGTGAGGGGACAAAGGTGGAAGAGAATCATCTTCTGGGCTATTTCAAGATCATGGGAATTCCGGCAGCACCTAAAGGAATTCCAGAGATAAATGTGTGCATGGACATCGATGCCTCAAATGCACTTAGAGTTTTTGCTGGAGTGGTGATGCCAGGGACGGATCAGCCAATGGCACCGTTTATGGAAGTCAGGATGCCTACAGTTGATGATGGGCATGGCTGGTGTGCTGAGGCCCTGAACAGGACTTATGGTTCGACTCTTGATCTAGTTACCGTGCAGAAGAAGATGTGAAGTCGAGGGTGACTCCAGATGGAGTCAGTCGGAAAGAAAAGTTGTTCTTACAGAACCGTGACTTGCTGCAAGGCAATAATACATGTAATTGTATAGTTACTTTAATTTAATATTATTTTCATGCGCAATTTCAATCTTTTTAAATTTCTAGCTACATGTTTGGTAGAAAGGCTTCCACGTTGACTATGCAGGCTTCTATACGAATCACGGTTCATGCAGGCATTTCTCATCTTCTTTTCTCAATGGTTGGCGGTGCGCCTCTTTGTTCATCCTTGCACAAGGCCGGGTATAAGTGTTCATCTGAATTTACGTGGAAATTTTAAAAGATGAGAACAAGGACTATGACGAATGCACAACGCTTTATAACCATCGTTTGGTTGCACAGACTGATGTGTTGTTCTGGGGTGCGGGTGCATACGATAGAGTAGCTATTCACGCCCTACAGAGCCAGCAATTGCGCGTAATATATTACGACTAAATTCTTGTCAATATTCTGCGCTATTCCAAATTCTGTGAGAAGGTAGTGATGCAGGTGCTTAGACAGTCAAAATACTGAAAATAGTAATAGGTAAGGATGTTATTTATTAGATTTATTTTGTTTCCCAGTACAAAAGATCCTAAAAAAATAGAGCAGATGCATAATTTCCAATGCTAATTAAGAAATCAATCATGCACTTAAAACCTCTGGATCTGTGACATTTATCTGCAGCAAATAATGTAACCATACATGTCCTTTTTGCTTCGTGTGGACAATTTTCAGGTGGTGATGCTTGTATTATTCATCGAAGAAATAGAGATAACCTCCCATCCCAGAAACGAGTAATCGATTGCCTCACAAAGGACATGAATTATGCAATTTCATTAGCCAGGGACTATGATGCCAATATGGAGGTTTTAAAAGCACTAAGTGGAATCAACGTGGGTGTAACCATTGGGGTTCCAAACGAGGCAATTGCCCATGTAGCATCCAGCCAGGACGCAGCTGACAAATGGTTTCGAGACCACATACTTATGTTCACATAGGTGTTCGGTTCCGATATATTTTTGTTGGCAATAACGCAATTCCTGGTGTTGTTCAATCCGTTGTACAACCAGCAATTGGTAACCTCTACAATTCAGTAAGGAAGACGGCGGTTGGGGATAAAGTTCGAGGGAGCTCCTCTCCTCCCTCAGCTGGTCAATTTGCAAATGGGGCGGACAAAATTATGAATAACCTCACCGTTATTTGTACAGTATAGGGTCCCCTTTATTGATCAACGTCTACCCTTGCTGTGTCCTCGTCTCGGAGCCGCAACATATTTCATTAGACTATGCCTTATTTCAGTCCTAACGGATGGGCTTTAGTTTTCTCTTACTGGGCTCGATTTTTCCATGCACTCTGATCTCCTAGGCCTGCCACTCATTTCATTGATATATGGGGCATAGGCCGCGGCAGTCACCGGTGACTTTCCTATCACCGCAAATAACCCACATCTACTAAACTACGAATGGAACCCAATAGCCCTTCGAGATGACATTGTTATTAGCATTTCTTTGATTTTAGTAAATTCTAAATATTTTCTTTCTCTAAAAGAAAAGGACGGAAGTGGAAAAATGTCATTGACATATAATATGTAAACCCCACACTTCCTTCATCTCCTTATAGTGCTAGGGCACCACACGCAACAAGAAGTAATATACATGGCAGAAAGACACCTCCCAACCCCCCGCGCGCACACAGAAAAGAAGGAAACAATGAGATGAGAAAAGGCAAAGGAAAGCTATATACGACTGGCCGAATCTCACATGGGATAGGACCAAGACACTGATCATAATAATTCCCATCTGAGAAATAAATCCCGTCCACTTGATGATGATGATGTTGTGCTAAATTCTTTTTTACTTTGTCTTCTTTGTAAATGCATCATAAAGTCAGAAACAAAATCCCACATATACCAGAGGTGTAAGGATGCTAAAATCTCTGGTTTATCCTCCACACTATGCCTCGGTGAAACCCTGAGAAAACAAACGAAAGGGACACTTTGAAATCCCGGAACAGACAACGAATAAACTCCAAATACAACACTGCCTCTGAACACACTGCCTCCAATTTGTCCACATTGAACCTAATCTCAAGCTTAAGAACAGGACCGAATTGGGGAGTAGTGAAGTTAAATTAGAGTCCAAATACAAAGACTACAAGCCTCTCTCTAACGTCACTTCGAAGTAAAGAGAACCCTTGATACCTCAACGACATATAGTAGATGACAAACTCCATATCCCAAAACATAACATATGTATATTTGCCAAATTTAAGTTCAATTCCCAATACACGCGCTGTTACTTCTGTTTACATGAAACGGAAGCTCCATTTTGACTTCTCAAACAGCAAAACACGACACATATTCCTACCACCAACTCTGCCATCGTTGAAACCGATCATAATACAAACTGGATAACTATTACAAAATTACAAGTAGAAGAACGCATGATGAAAGTTCTAAACAAAGTCCAACCCAAAAACAATCCCTTGATTCTCCACAAAACTTCGCAAAATAAAAAAAATATATATTATACATATAAGTTTTGAATTTAACTTGACAGACTTTTTTCAACGCTTACGTGGTTTCTTGGTACAATATATATATTTCTATCTCCTGCGCTTGCTAGACTTCACCATCTAGACATATGATTTCCAATGCAAAAATGTTCACCGTTTCAACCACGCAGCCTCCTTCCCATGCCTAACCATCCCAGAACCCAAGACTTTGTGATGTATAGAATTTGCTGGCGAGGTCAAAGAGATGAGCTCAAGATTAGAGATGGTGCACAGGATTTGATATCCCACCTCGCACGTCGTCTCTCCTTTTTACTTGGGTCAATCAATGCGCCATAATTAACTTCGAAAAAAATAATTCATCAAATTATTTGTACTAGTGTCATTTTCCATTGACATTTTGACACATTAGTTAAATGCAAGAGCAGCCTGTGTACTCTCTCTTTCTTCTTGTTTTTCTTTTTTCTGGGTGTTAGAACCGTTGAGATACTGAGACGTGGCGCCGTCTGATGTGAGGGGAGACAATGGATATTAGTCCACCAAGTGGGGGCCGCATTTTTGACCTATAAATCATCTCATCGTACGGCCTTCTATAAAACTTAAAAAACGGTACGAACGATTCTCGAGACCTATCTGCCTTACTGACGTGGCACTCCTTCTTGAAAAACAAGGCAGGTGATTGGAGGAACGAGGGGCGTGGGGTCCGCGGGAGAGAGATCTTGATAGGGTCACCTTCGGTGACACGCTGTGGCAAAGGGGTTGATGGGAACAGACTTTTCCTGGTTGGCCTGGTGTAGCTGCAACCGTTGATGCTGCCACGTGGGGCTCTGGCAACTGGTGATGCAAAAGAGTAGGACCTAGCGTTGAGGGGAGAGACTAGGGCAGGGCCTAGATGAGAGAGGCTGGTTGGTCCTACTTTAGATGACGACGTGTCGGTCAAAGATAAGTGCCAAGGCTTGAGCGAGTCAAAATGGTGGGACACGGTGAAGGAAAATCTGGATGAAGAGCATGAGCCAATCTTGGCCGTTGAGTTGATAGAGGAAGGATCAAATCGGAGGGAGGAGGCACGTGGGTAGGAGGAGAAGTCATTGAACTCCAGTGATTCTTCGAAGTCTAGTGAGGATACCACCACCGTGGCCGTTGATAGCTCAACAAATGGACGGACACCCTGCAACCATGAAACTACATAGTCAACACTTGTGGAAAATTAAAGAGGTCGCTCTTTGACAAAACTCGTTGCACCTAATTCCAAGTCCCTATTTTCAAATTCACATTGCAATATCATTTGGCACAAAATAAAGTAAGTAAATGTCACAAATTCCTAATTAACTATAACAACGATATCTAACTTACTCCATTTTAAAGAAAAAACTGTATGACATTTTCTTTTCCGACGCAAATAAAGTATAGTTTTTAGCGTGCCAGCTTCACAGTATAAATTATAGTTTCAATGGTCATTTTTTAGCGTCCCAGCTCCACGGTATAAAAAACAGTGTGGAACCAAGCTAGTGGACAACTTGGAAAGGGCTGCAGATTTGACTTGAGCTTTGGTGGCCCATGTAACTAGAAAGGCAGAACACCAAGTTGGTCGAACAGCTACAACTACTTCCAGGTCCAGCAGGTTAAAGTTAAACACCCACACTCCAGACTTTTACAAGTTTTTTGAATTTTTACCTTCCATAAACAAGAGAAGAGAGAAGGTGGGTCGATTACGAAAGCCTTGTAAAGCCTGCCTGGGTAGTACTCAGCCACGATTTTCAGCGTTCCAAGCAATAAATTCATAAAAGCCGATGCTGACCTGAAAAAGCCTGTACATTTGCAATTAAATAACCAGTGCACACCCATCATGAACATTCGGAAAAGGAAATGTGGATTGTGAATTATGAGTAGTATCAACTATTAAAGCCTGTGCATTGTAGGGAATTATATTTAATAATTGTGCTGGCATTTCGCAATGCGAAAAAGGGGAATGCTGTTGCAATCTGTGTGAGGATCAATGCTTTTAAGGAATTCTAGGAGAGTATACAAGCTTCAATTCCTGATAATACCCCTACATAATCTGACCACTAAGGCAACCGTGAATGTGACACTTGAGGGGCACCCCGGACATCGTCTGAAAATATCTCACATCGCAGGCGGTTCTCCGACGTCTCAGAGTGCCCGTGGTCTCCTAGATTAGCTTAGCTAGCCTGCTTTACCAGTGTGCAACTCTAACAAAAGTGCCTCCTCAATTTTCAAATCCTGGTCGATCAGAAAACACTCAAAAAATCCAAAGCTTGATACTACTACTTACTTGCGTCAAAGAGGAGAACAAATTGTTCAGCGTTTTTAGGCATGGTCCCTATTGCCACCTCCAGTGTAAACACCAGCAACCGAGCGAACCTGATTATATATATATATCACAAGAGAAATAAATTAGTTTTTTTTTTTTTGAAAAAAAAACAGATAAATTAAATGAGCAAAATAAAATTTACTCCACAGCAAAATAAATAAATAAAAGGATACACTCACAGTTTTTGTGAATGGAGCTTTTGGTAATCTTGTTTAATACGAAAAATCTACAAGAAACATGTAAAAGTTAAAAAAGAGAGAGGTTATTTCCAATTAATTTGTGTAAGCTTATTCACTCTTGACATTCTTTCTTGAAGAGAAAAAAAGTTAATAAAGGGAGGGAGATAAAGAATTGAAAATCACCATAACAGGTCTGGATTCTTCATCATGACCAGCAACATAAGCAACTCCTTCAGCGAGCTCAGCTGAGAACTCATCTGCTATCAAATTCTCTGTCCATTCAAGACCATATGAATCAGGAAAGAGAAGAGTTTGCAATGACAAAATTTCGATTCTTTATTTTGAAATATAAGATGAATGATTACAGTGATGTTTACTTTAACGCCCAAATATTCAACTAATTAAACTGAGAAAAGCAAGATTCCACGAGCATAACGAAACAAAAAGAAAGAATGGTTGTAAGAAAGAGAGTGGTAGCGAACAAATAGAGAGCAAATTTTTTTGAATGAATAGAAGAATATGGAAAAGAGAAATGGAGGTTATGATACCAGTGCCTGTACTCTCTCTCCAAGAAAGGCAAGCCCTTAAGTGCTTAGCAGCTTTCTTCACACTATCACCTTTTGCTCTTAGAAACCTCTCTACACAAGCATTGTTGCAGAACTTCTCCTGTCAATTAATAGTCACATATCAGAGAGATTCATATATAGTAATCCCTAAAGAGATCGATGAAGACCAAGCACAACAAATGATAAGCCTGTAACAGGAAAATCATGAAACACACTTGCTCGCAGTACTGTAGAAAAAGTTGTAAGTGAAAAGAGTGATAATAACAGAAAGTGAACAGTGTGATAATATATAGCTTAGTTTAAGAGCAGAAAGTGAACAGTGAAAATAACAGAAGCCCACCTGTTTAACAGTGAGTGTAGCTTGTTTTCTTAGAAGCTTGAGAACAGCTTCAACTCTATCATTGTCCCTGTGATCTTTCTGCCGTTGTTGTTGTTGATACTGTTCTTTCTTGCCCATTTCGAGAGAAACAGTGTGAGATCAAAAGAAAACCAATATACCAAACTTCTGCCTCACGCCACCATTAAAAACTTGAACTTGCAGTGAGAGAGGGAGAGAAAGTTGCTTAGGTAGAAGTAGAAACTGGCAACTTTGAATAAAGAGAGTAGGGGACTTAGAGTCTATATATAGCAAACTATAGCTAATAACGCCGTTATAAAATGCAGCATACAGAACCAATAAAGAAATACTTAACAATGTCAAAGATATATATATATATATAGAAAAAAAGAAAAGAATTATAGTGTTATTTTATTATAATGTCCATTATGATTTTGGTAGTGACCGCAACGGAAAACGTCACCGCCTCCACCCGTTAATGATTTCTTTTCTTCCATCTTTCTCCAGTGTCCTAGCTCTATTTCTTTTAGGACATGCATTTAGTTTCACACTTGCTGCAGTAAAATATCGATTTCTCTTTATCGGGTTCATTAAAGAGTTCATTTATGGAAAATGAACTGCTAGTTTTTTTATAAAAAAAAATGTAAAAGAAAAAATAAAGAAGAAAGCTGCAGTGGGCAGTGGCAGTGGCGCAGTGTAATTAATTAAACTCGAGTACAACGGTGTACTATATTGTTTTCATTATTTTTGGTAATTTTCTTCGCTGCCTATGTAATGATAACCTTCGAAGGAAAAGGATTATGGATAGTGAGATCGAAGGACTCCCGTGAGCGGATATTTCGGGATATATGACGGTAGATTTGCAGTAAACAGTGTTTTTTTTTTTTTGTTGCCTGCTTTGATCTGGTTTATGCATGCTATAGTTTCAGTTGGCACTTGGATGCATGTTTTATTTTGGTCGAGAAATTAATACAGTAGGGGTCGTACGATAATATTGCCACTAGTGGATAATAGAGCAGTTCTTTTCTGCTTATTTT
>Ga0307518_10001531_pt1 | contig 17093 bp, 24 predicted proteins | sample 25_EM_MG_FD_203889 | JGI IMG/M metagenome (GOLD analysis project Ga0307518, IMG submission 203889) | Populus trichocarpa ectomycorrhiza microbial communities from riparian zone in the Pacific Northwest, United States - 25_EM | ecosystem: Host-associated > Plants > Roots > Unclassified | place...
ATTTGCACACATTTGCCACGGCGAGTCCGCAATATCGTGCATTTTCTCATGTCCGACACCAATTATAGCACGGCCATGTGGTTGAGGCATCCAAAAGAGGAATCCCACATGGCTCAACCGCTCGACGTGACGCAAGCGAAATACTCGAACTACTCGAAACTTGTGGCGGGTAAGTTTCGTGATCTTTTCGGTGGCCAGTTCTTCTTTCACCTTAGGCACCAGTTCTCGGTGGCAATAAGGCTCTTTTAGATGGGTTTTTATGTTGTGAGAAACCCATCTAAGAGACCAACCATCCGCACCGGATCTCCCTGGCTGGCCCTGAAAATTCATATTCTCGGCTGCCCGTCGGCAAATCCTCCTCGTTACCCCCAGCATGCCGCCTCTGAGCCTCCATCAGCCCTCTGCAGACCTCCCCCAGACCTCCCCTGATGGCCATCCACCCACCCAGAGCCTCTCGTTCCGCGCATTTCTCGTCGGTTTGGTACGTTCTCACGACTCGACCTTTCTTTTTCTTTCTGATCGTATGCGATGTTGGATCCGCGTCTCACTCGTGCGTCTCAAGCGATCACAACCAGGGGGCTAGGTCGACACTACACAAGCCTTCAAAAGCCGCGAGACAAGAAGAAGAGCCGGGTGACCGTGCCTGTTCCAGGGCATGCTTCCAAATGGCAGAAACTCCTCGACGAGCTCCATGACTTACTAGCGCCCCCTTCTGAACCCAAACAGCCGCCATGCAATACCGCCATGGCCGTGTCTCCCATCCTTCAGCCAGAGGAGCCACTGGAAGCACACCCAACGGAGCTGGAAGATTTACTAGTCATGTCCGACGGTGAGGATGCGTCCCATGGCACCACTGCGCAGCATATTCGCACTACTCGCCCTACTGCCAGGTCAATCTCTGCGTGTGCTGGCTGGAAGGCTCTTATCCCCACCATTGTCGACCCTTTCCTCAAGTACACGGCAGCAACGCTTCGCCAACCATTAGTAGCCCTAGGCCCTCGCCTCTCTTCGTGTACATTAAGCTGTCAAGAACAAAAACTCACTGCAATATTGTGTTTATTTTTTGACCGTTAGCAAAGAAACTCCAACCGCTTATCCACTCGTTAACAAAGCACCCCAGGTGTTGTGTCTATAGATGTCTCCAGCTGTCCCTGTTCCACTCTGCCTCACACGCTTGTCTCCCATGGACTATTCCCCACTGCGCCAACTCAGCCACGGATGGCCGTATCCGTCGAACTCCTTTCTTTTTTCCGTGCAATTTTCGAGCGTTCGTGCGATGCGACCCACGCACTCGCGGCCGCTCTCAGTACATATTACGCTAGGCGAGGTTTCCGCGTGACGGATCACAAAGTAAGTGATTCCTCGTCTCTTTATTCTCATCCCTGATTGGTCGATGCACAAGAACCGGACTGTGAGAGATCCATTCCGCCGTGGTCTCAGTCAAGCTGCGCAGTGGTACCACATCCTGCAGGTCGAAGTGGAGAAGCAGGTTGACAGCCTCATTCAGCAATGTCAACTTCTTGTCAAGCCCACTATCGAACCCCCTTTGGCACCTTCCTCTCCCCCATCCATGCAGCAGGACGGTCTATCACAAGGTTCCTGTGCTGAGCTTCTCATTCAACGGTGTCCAGCATGCTTTGGCGGCACATTGTTTGGGAGACCGCTGCACGAGGGCGGCGATATCCATGTTGCAACGGACGGTAACTTTCATCATCGGCATCGCCGCTCTGCAGGTGATTGCCCTCAATTCTATGAACCTACTTACTTTATTCCAAAAGCACAGGTAGATGCCATTGGGCGTCACATTGACTGTGCCCGCCAACGTCCATCCAAGCTGTCACCATCCGCGGTGCCCGACGAGGCCATCGACCAATGCGAGGCCTCATACGAGGCTGCAGATGGCCAGAAGCAAAAAACGGCTATGGACAACTTTGACGACTCCGGACTAATGGCGCTCATCTGTCGTCATGACATACCACTATTTTTTGCAAACATAGATACGCCAGGCGAACAACAAAAGTATAGCCTTGCTCTCATCTCACACCTTTTCTCTCTTCTTCCGTATCAAGCTAACATTGTGGTGTTGTATGACGTGGGCTGCGTTCTAGCTCACTCGCTCTTTCGGGTAAGTTTTCGTCCTGCCAATACTCTGTTCTAAAACCTTGTTACAGTTTAATATTCTCGAACCACAAATCATGTCCCGACTTCGCTTTGCAACCACTACCATGCATGAGTATGGCCATGAATGGGCGTGCCAGCTCGTTTACAACCCACGCCTCGCTTCTGGGCTGGGTTTATCTGACGGTGAAGGTACCGAGCGACTATGGTCCTGTTTCATTAAACTCATTGGGATTGAACGGGTGTCATCCGTAAGTTGAAAAAGTATTACTGAGCTCTTCGCTGATTTTGCCTAGCGACAGCGTCACATCTGGCTTCTCGATCGTCATGCGGCCACAGTCGGTAATGAAATGCAGCGTGAGCTCGGGGATTGGCTCAGATGCCGCCTCAAAAAGGGCGTAGGCGATCAAGGATATGTGGCACAAGAAGTCCTTGGCAGCTGCGGCGTGAGCGTTACGGAACTCCAGAAACAGTGGGCCAAACAACGAGCCACGCAGTTGTCCGTCAGAACACGTAAGTACTTATACTTCAATCACTCCCTTCCCATTAATAAACGTCCTTAGATGCGCCCGCCAAGCTCAAGAAAGAGCTTGACACTGTGCTCACGCTGCAAGCTGACTTGGACAACAGCAATAAGGTGCTGCAGCTGGCGCGAACGACCATCGAGAAGGGCAATGCGTCCCCTGGAATTATGGAAGCGCTCTCGAGCCTCGAGCGCAGTCATGCGAGGCTTATGACCAAAGCTGAGGCTCTCTATTCGTCTCTAAATGTGCATGATCAATTCCCAGAACTTAAAAACATCAGCCTCGACTTTGTGCAGATACTGCTGATGGCTCGGGACTTGAAGATAAACATTCGCAAGAGGGCAGTTGGCACTTTTTTTGAGTGGGCCAAGCTCAACCGTGCTGTTGGCGGAAAAAACAAGCCTCTAGGTGCGTCCCGGCCACCCTTCACAGAACCCACCATCCATGACATTATTACATAGGTACCAAGCTTCACCAACAGACACGGAAGGCGATCGCGAAATGTCAGCCTGCACTTACAGCGGCCATTCGCAAATACAACCATTACTGCGAACAGCTTTCCCAACTTTACGACCCCTCCTGTGCGATTCCTTTACCTCCCCCACTACCCACCACACTCACCGACTTACGAAATGACCCAATGCTCATGCAAGACATCTGGATCACTCCCTCTGTGGGGGAGGTCCCTCGCTGGCTCGAAGACGCTGATGTACGAGATGGTATCCGCGCTCTCATTAAGACGGAACATTGTCTAGAAGAACAACGTCGTCTGGGTTTAGAAGCTGATAATATGTGTCGTTGGTTTGGCCACGAACTCACTGCCATTCACGTTGCATTACAGCAATCTGAAAGTGAGTTCAGCTACCATGAGAAGTCTCTTAATTGACTATTTTCAGACAGTAACTATCATTTCATCCTGAGACAACGGCTCGAAACTATTTCCGAGCTGCAGGAACGATGGCCAACCGCTTTAAGTTCTCCCTCTCGTTATGCACACCAGACGGAAGTTGCCGCCCGGGTCGCACAAACTATCACGGGAAACCCTCAGCCTTCCCTCTGGTGGCTAGTACCGGTCGTTATCAACGATCATATTAATGATATTGATGACGAGGAGATGTGGGAACTCACCGACACGCTAGGCACCGATCCCGCGCACCTTCCCCTCGACCCTGAACAGGTCGCGCTTTCAGACGTTCTTGAAGTGGCCCATTTTGACGATCGGGACGAGTTTGAGCCCGAACTTGAAGCTGAAACACCGTCCAGAATAACCATGAATTGGGAGCTTCCAGAGGTAGGATGAATTGTATTATCGATTCCCACCTAACCTGGCTTCGGCAGGTAATCAATATCGATGGCGGATTTGACATGGCGAAGGACACGCATGTGCCAGCTACCACGACAACCATAATACGACCGACTGTCGATGGCTTCCCTCGACAGACATTCCTCCCGAGTGATACCAACATACTGGCGTCCCCACAGGCCCGCCTCAATGACGCCTGCATCAATGGCTGTGCTGCCCTCCTCTATTCAGCATTCCTACCTTTCGCGTCTCCCTGTGCTGTTCTTTCGACCCACGACCTTCCCCGTATCCGCTACAACGTCGATGACGATACGCTCTGGCGTAATCTGTCGTGGACTCGCTTCTGGGAGAAGCCTATCTGGGTCCTCCCAATCCATCGTTCGTTGCCCGTGGGACACTGGGTGCTTTGCGCGATTTATTTTCCTTCGAGGCAGCTGCTGTTATTTGACAGCCTGGCTGAACAGCAGCCGTGGAGGAAGGATGTTAAGGTTAGCCACTTATGTGAACTAGTCCCATTCTAACACGTGTACAGGATATCATGCAACTCATTTGTCATTTCTCCAGGGTCGTGACTCGGAGAGTGGGGACTAGCCGCTGAGATCGCGGTGATTGGGTGGCCCGACCCGTCTTGGTAGGTTTGAGAATTAACGTTGTACTTACGGCGTGCTAATTGCCATTACAGATAGAACCACGGCAAACCAATGGACACGACTGTGGCGTGTGGGCCTTGGCACAAATGGCTGCTATTCTGAGGGGCTTCGAGGTCACTTCCTTTGAAGAGGATGACATCATTCATTTTCGGCATTTCCTCCGAGTCCTTATTCATCGCATTGTAGAACCTGTTTAACTGCTACATCTATATGTTTGTTTGCACTACTACGTATCCCTACGAAATGATGATTATGCAGTACAATATTGTTCTAGACCATGCGTTGAGGATGAGTGAGAGAATGCCACCGAAAACATTTAGTTGTTCCTCTGGTTCTGACCTCATCAACTTCTCTGGTAAGAAGACTGGCCAGTAACTCAATGACCATACGTATTATCCACAAAGAGACCCGCATGGAAAACATTCTGGTGGGAACCCCTCAACACCAAGACGGATGGGCATGCGTTTTATTTCCGTCTCTGTTTTACAAATTGCCGGTGAGGTCGTCCCGGTGGTGTTCACTATTTGATACCTACATTACCCATTAAGTTGTATTTGCCTTGTTACTAGTCCTAATGATCTGGTATCACTGTGGAATCATACGACTCGAAGTGGTTCATCCATGGCCTTGCGAGGGACTACCAACGAAAGGCAAGACCACAGTGATTGAAATCATACTAGTAGTAGGTGGTACAAAAGGAGCGAAATGTAAAGTACTTAGTAGTAGCGTCTTGCTGACCCAACTAAAACTCAGATGCTGAGCAGTGCAAGCTGCAGTGTCCAGAAGTGTTCGCCCCCCCTTCCCCAGCGTAGTAACGCTTGGGGGTGTGATCAAGATTGTAGTAGGTACTAGGTGAGATTGTAAATACCAAGGACTAGTACTAAGGAGCGAAATATCTCTGGACTGGGGTCGTTTCATTGACATAATAGTACTAGTACTACATACTGGTAGTGTCTTGCCACTGACTCAAACAGACTCTAGGTGTAACTGCTGCTTTGCTGCAGTGTCAGGAGCGCCCGCCCAGCGTAGCCGGCGTCATGTGTGCCACTCTGCTGCTGCAGTCCAGGAAGGTCATTCATGAATCCGAGTGTCCCCTGACTTCCAAGTTAGTTGGCGTCACAGTGTGCTACCGGAAGGTCATTCCGTCTAGGTGCGGAGCCTCTGCCAATGAAGCCTTTGCGCCCAACACGTCTCCTCCGTCAACTTATTTTCCTTGGCCTTTTCATCCAACCCCTCTATCTCAGCACGCCCGACCATAGGTGGACCAGTCTCGCACAGTGACTCACCGACTGTCCCCTCGTTCAGTGCTGTATACAACCCTCTCCCGAGCCTCGTATAGAGTTCCCGTCTCATCACCCAACCCTGTTACTTGGCCAGGATCCCGCTCTCCCCTTCTCCCAATCAATCGCCTCGTTGATAACCTTGCTGAATGCCTAGCCAATTCACGTTTCTGTTTGCAGCTCCCGGTCAGCCCCCACCCGAAGTACCTCCAGCATAACAGTGACACCATAGTGACCCCTCCCATCTTCTAGGGCACACAAAACAACAACGACCCATCCCGACATCGACATCATCACCATTAGTCATCGCACGCATACCGGAGGGCCCTATGCAGATACCCAACAAAACTACATACATAGTTGACCCACAAATATTTGTATAGTACTTTAGTTCCCCAAATACATTACTCTTCTACTGTGACACCACGTCTTGGTGCTGATTGTTTGCTGGCAGTGGTATGTGAAGAAATCTCTCTGTCCTGCACTTCCGCGTGCCGACATAGAGCACAGGCTCATTCTGCCATTTGTCAAACGAACTCCAGAGCGCGAGGGTCCAGCTTTCCATACTCTCATCACACACGATACAATTTCCCCACGGTGCACTATAGGCGAGCCATTGTGTGTGCATTTAGGTGGTATATAGGTATATCCAGACTCGTCCGAGTACAGGGACTCTATTGCTACCGTCAATCCACGCTGTTGACATACTTTCTCAGAGTGATCTCTCTGTCATACATTTTCACACAAACCACTGTTCAACGTTCAACTTCGACCATGGCGACACTGAGCCCCGTTCTTGATCAATTGCCTGCCCCAGCAACTACAGGAAATGGGACTCCCACTACCGGCCCTCGGAGGTCCACTACACCTATTAGGAAGAGCAGCCAGCTTGAGAGGCAGTTCTCGACCTTGACCCGCTATCGCGACCCCACTCTGGCTGCTATCGGTGACCAAATGACTGGTTGTGTAGTGGGTCCAATGCCTGTGGCCGATTTCCTGGATACGTTTCTTCCTGCCTCACTTATCCCATCCTACCAATCAACAGCCAATCGCTTCCAAGCTGGAGCCTTCGAGCAGTGCATTGATGCCAAAGACGAGTTGGGCATGTACAAGCCATTCGTGAGTACTTCCGGCTAACATCTACCTCATCTAATTCTTTCATGTCGCTTAAGATCACCAACATGCAACCTTTCACCCAACATCTCCACTTCATCGACTCGCATGCAGAAGGAGACCCGGAAAACGGATATGCGTTTACAATAAAACCCGACGTCTCCATATATTCCGACACCGTCACTCCTTGTCCCACAGGTTGTGTTTCAGACCAGATCGAGATGCATGTGGAGTTCAAGCGTTACAACTGGGATAACCCATTCTTCTTACCCAAACCTCCCAAATCAGCTGAACAGCCTGACCAGGAGGTGATCGAACCCTTTGTTGCATCCACCCCAAACAGAATCAACACGTTAGGACAAATTGAAGCGTATGCTGCTGCACAGCTCGGTTCACAATTTCGTATGCATTGCTTCTCTGTATTTATTATGTATGACGTTGTGCGCATAATCCGATGGGATAGGGAGGGTACTATTGTCACGGAACCCATCTACTACAACACCCAGCCAGAACTTGTGGAATTTTTCTCTCGATTCTCTCAAGCGTCACCTGCCCTGCGTGGCGTTGACACAACTGTGTCTCTTGCTCCTGCGCACGAAGCTGCCCTCGCGAGGGCTAAACTCAAGTTGTCTTCATCCACCGCCATATTCATGACTAGCATCCCAGGAGTCGGAGGGAGCTCAACGACGATTTTTTTCCCCCACTGTGATGCTTTGCCTACCATTCCTACTTGTCGCGGCACTCGTACTACCCCTGCATATGACCTTGCAGGGGATCGGGTCGTGTTCTTCAAAGACTCATGGCGCATCAAGGCCGATGATATCCTCTCCGAGGGTCAGATTTATGCAGAACTCAAGGCTCAGAATGTTCCCCATGTACCTATTTGTCTGGCCTATGGTGATGTGGACTCTTTGCCTGTGCAACGCCTGCAAACATCTCAATTTACAATGGCCGACTGGGCTTGTCAACGACGACCACCAGCAATCACAGCCCATATCCATTACCGGCATCTCCTGGACATTGTAGGACAAAGTCTGACCAGCTTCTCTTGCACCCATGAGCTGGTGCAAGCCATGCATGATGCAATTGTCGGTGAGTCAATCCATGCCCTATGATAATATAACCAAAACGGATGACATAGTACTTCCAATACTTAGCTCATAGAGGCGCATATAGAGCGGGGTTCCTTCATCGAGATCTTAGCCCCGGTAACATAATTATTTTTGAGGGCCGTGGTTATCTGATCGACTGGGATATGGCGAAGCCCATCCAAGTAGCCACCCCACGTCGGGTTACGCGCACAGTTCGTGATACTTTCTTTCCTTGTTTGCTCGCTGACGAACACCGGCAGGGCACCTGGCAATTCATGTCCGCATGCCTCGTCGAGCACAAGAGCGCCACGCATACATTTCGGGATGATCTGGAGTCTTCGTTTTGGGTCTTACTATGGACAGTTCTCATGTATTGTCCATCGTCGCTGCCCATCGAAGAACGGAGCAATTTCATTCGGCAAACTTTTGAGTGGGGAGGGCAGGAGAAACGTAGTGTACTGCTGTCGCAAATCATATTCAAGGGGACTCCTGATTCCTCACCCGATACCCCGACATCACACAACAATAATGGCCCTATGGCTGACGGCACTTCCGCTACCTTATCCGACGAACCAATGTCTCTCAGCTCCCCATTACACCACTCTGACAGTCCTGCGCCTCACTGCGACGACCACCAAAAGCCCATCTTCTTCCCCAAACAGCCGTTGCTACACCAGCTGCTGAAAGACTTAGCAGATCTGTTTCGAGCACTCTACTGGGAGCCATCTCCAGGAGACCTCTGGGTCGTAGAATATGCTGGTGGTCTCCAGAAGGGCGACCCTATACGCGACAACATGGAAAAACTGTCAGCATTTCATCACCAACAGTCCATCAACAGGCTACAAGACCATCAGTATGTTATTGATCGCTTGGTGTACTACCTGGAACTTGAAACTTGGCCTACGGATGACAAGGCTGTACCACAACAACTCACGGAGATGAAATGTGATATCGTGGAAGGCGCGGATATGGTGGTTGTCCCACAATCTAAACATATATGTGAGCGTGCGGATGTGGTCGAAAGGCAACGTAAGAAAGCGAGGCTTGCTGATTGTTAGTGTAGTTGTGCTGTTGATTGCGCACTGAATGAAATTTACTCACCGTCTGAGACTGTCCAACGGGCAAGATATGCGACGAATACGCAATCGCGTCTCCGTTATAAATGAACGTAGGTGGGAAAGTTTCGGTTTTGGTTTGGTATTTGCAAGCGTTCGAGGAACTCCATTCAGCGGGGGGTTCGTATGGTGGAGCACACCAATTGAGGTCCTGTTGAGCGTTAGTCGAAGCTGGATCGGTCGAGATCGCGGGTAATACCTACCAGGCGACAGATGTCAACTGCAAAACAGGAGGTGTTCATAACAGTTGAGGAGATGATGAAGGTGGGGAATCAATGAAGAACTCGCCTATGTCGCCATCAAGGTCATCCACCTCATGAACCTCCCGCGCGACTCGAGGTCTGTAGACATAAGCGTCAATGCGGTAGAATTCAATTCAAAGTTGCCACGGTGGAAGAGGTGTGAAGGACTACTCGCTGGATCTCAGTCCAGAAGCCTGCCTGCGTGCGAATGTCGGTGATAGTGATCCAGCTCTGCCAAACAGCAGTCTCGCCAAACTTAGAGGAAGATATCGTTCCGCCAAACAAAGAATGAAATATTACGGCTAGGGCGATCACGTGAGGACAACACCTCATTCTCCTCCAAATGGACTCCGATTGGCCTCAACCACACCTGAAACTCGAGGAGAAAGAGTGGTGGCCTTGCCAACGTGTGCTTATGACCCCATCGTAGTGCGTATCCTTCATCCAGCCCAGTCTCACACAGCAACTCACCGACCATCCCCATCTTCGGTGCTGGATGCGAGCCTCTCTCAACCCTCTTGTGTAGTTCTTAGCTCACTGGCCTGTTGCTTGTTCAGGCTCCCGCTCTCACCATCTCACAAGTAATCGCCCCGACATTATATTCATTGAAGCTTCGTACTAACACCCATCAAGTATTATAGTCTTCCTCTTGATATACAGGTCATCTTGGTTTTTGGGCGGACATGATTAGCTTCACCGTCTGTGTCAACGCTCTATTTCATGCGCCGCAATCACCACCCTTCCACTTCCTATGATAGGCGCTGATTAACGTTCAACATCCCACTCAAGGTAGGTGACCTATCTCTAATCAAGATCGCTATGACGCATTGGTTAGCGTTCCTTCATTAGCAACATATAGGACACAAATCGGTTTGGGGTGGGAGCAATTGGGTTCGCAATCAACGAACATCTCATTTCCTCAAAGGTTAGTCCAGATTTCTTTGTATCAAAACATAAACACAATTTAATCAGAATGTCGTTGCCATCCACTCCGTTGATTTCCCAGGACGCACGCCAATGTAAGTGCTTGAATTGCTTGCTGAACACTGTCAGACTTAGACCACCGTTCCAACCATAGCGCTCAGCAGTGCAACATGTCTGACTTAGATGCAGATTATGTCGAAATACAAGTGGGCGGCGGGAGGCGTCCAGATACAACAGCGCCTCCTGTCCTGATGCCCACTCGCCTTCACACTTCCATCAAAGCCACAGACCGTGATGGGGGTCTCATATCCAAGGCGCGAGTTCGTCGTACTCGCCAGGCTGCACCGTCTACCTCTAGTACAGAAGACCCCAGCAAATCTGTCGAAGTCAATCCGTTCCTCGAGGAACCTGAGATTAGATGCGCGTCTGAACTATTTCAATCCGGAGAGGATTCTGTAGTGGTTGATTTTTTGCAGACACCATCCAGAAGAAATTCTGTCACCACTTGTATGGTTGTCTCTCTTCGGTCGCCGTTCTCATTTGCTGACCATACTCATTTCATTAGGCTCTCAAGGGTCACCAACGCCCAAAGGGAAGGTCTCTGGGCCGCTCGATGACGTGGCTCCCACTATTCCAACCGCTAGTCTATCCGGTAGGTGTTTGGATGTTCTCCGTTCTGTGTGATACTAAGTCGGGGAGCCTCGTCAGAGGTCCCACTTCCCGTGCGAGGAGCCTCGCGAGGGCCTGCAGGCGTGCCAGAAGTCCAGCCGGCCAACCGCCAACCCTCACGAGAGCCTCACGTTCGTCCCACCAACGATATCAGCGGTATGTCCACTCCAACCTCTGAGCCTCCCAACCACGCCAATGAGGTATGTCCATCTGTCATTCTGCAATGTCATGAATTACCAGCTTTGGTGAAGGGATCAACCATTTTGTCCCTGGACAACCCGTCTGCCATGCAGCTTGAGCCGACTCTGCTTTCGGATGCCAAGCTGGTGGCTGATATGCCCAGTCCCCTAGGCTTGGAACCGGCTCAAGCCGCTCAAGCTCGAGAGGCATGTTATTCCACCTGGTTGTGGTGATTCCTAAGTGACTATCTGATTCTGCATTGTTAGATTTTGTATACTCCGTCTGGGGACGCAGTTCCCTTGCCTCCCAGTGACGATAGTTGGGCTAATTTAGACGAAAGCGAGGACAGTCCATGCGTGGTATAGAAAGGTGGTGGTCTGCACAGGGAAGGTCTAGCCTGAAGAGAAGGGAGAAGGAGGATCTGTAGGATAACCTCAGTATGCTGGCAAGCTACTGTTATATTAGTATATACCTGTAGGTAACCTCAGTATGCTGGCAAGCTACTGAGGGACTATGGTAATAGACTCTACTGTATGTGCGATGTATGCTTATGTAAGTAGGTAAATATACCACAACAATCTGTTTATAACTCCAACACGTGGTTGGAAGACCGTCCGACGCTGTTCTAGATATCGTTCAAGAGGGACTCGATCATATCACTACATATCTTACCGACCTCGCAGTACGTTCTGGCCAACCACCTCAACAGTTAATCGATCGCTTCGTGAAGCAATACTCGCGATTGAACTCGGCAAACGACTGGAACAAGTATGCCAAGTACTTTTCCCAGAACACTGAGGCCGAACTTGATCGCTTCCGGAAAACTGTAGCGCAGGATGCTACTATCGATACGAAATGTAAGGGCACAGGAGCAAGGGATGTATCACTATATGCTAATGATGTCTCAGCGGTCACAGTCCGCAAACAGTGCTACGAGCTGTTCAAGAAGGAGTACCCTGGAACCTGGCAGAAAATTCTTACAAAGTTTGAGGAGAGTACACAGTACACCGAAGCTAGCAAGACGCTCGGCCAACGGCAACAAATGTTCCATAAATCGGCGAAAAGATTTACCCAGTCGGCGAGTCTTTTATGCAATAGCAAAGGGAGCACACCTAACATGACTCCAGTTCTCTGCTCTGTCGAAAGTGCATGGCATTGAAGCAGCATTCGTAATGGCAGGAAGCATCGTCAATCAAGATGCCTCATTGGGATATTCATACACCACCTCTGGTGCAGAAGATGTAAGTATTTAATTCATCTGCTTACGATTTACTGACACAACTGGGCATACATAGTTTTTCATGGAGCGTTGTCGCACTGACTCGGATGCCATAATTGGTCACTTCAAAGCACACATATAGTATGCTCTACGATCCACTTCTGTTTCACGTTCTCACATTGCTGTGGTCTTGTCAGCAACCGGTCCTCTCTTGCGTGCGTTACAGAGTCGTTCGACCAAGACAAGTCGGACACTAAGGGTAAAGCGAAGGACTGCAGTGAGGTGGGACCTGACGTCGTCGACCTCACATTAGATAGTGGTGACCATACTCCGGATAACGCGAGCGATGAGCGAGAGGACCACAAGCTTGTGAAGAAGCTTCTCACTTCACATATTGGTTTGTTATATTACTCAAAGTCAAGAACATGCTGCTGATGAAATCTCAGAGGGTCATGGCCACACGTGGGCCTTGGGGAAGCTGTTTCCTTGGAAGCAGCTTCCCCAGAAGCTGGGTCAGCATGCACTCGTCTGCATGCATTGGCCAGATGCAGTGCTATTCCCTGGACAAGAGCGTGCTTCGCGTAGCAAACCTAAGGGAGTATCAGACCTGACCGTTTTGGAATCCGCACAGGTCATCGCTGCCCTCCGTGACACCGGCCCTTACAGGCTACATTTCAAGTCAATGCCGAACAAAAAGAGCAAGTGTTGATGTTGTATTGGTGGCTATAAATGCTGATCTATGACTAGTGGACCTCCTTGCATCCAAGTTTCCAGTCATCCATGGCGCCCCACCATTATCTGATTCAAACTCGTTGAGAGGCAAAAGGGTTTTCTTCAACGGCAAGGTAGATTATGAAGGGCCAGCACGCCTACCCAATGCCGCCAAGACGCGGATTAGGAAGCAGGTAGGGGGGGGGAAGCCTCCTGCTTCGAAGACAGACCCTGGCAGTGACATCGAAGATATTTTTGACTTGTCGCCTTCGCCTGCACCAAAGCATCTCCGCTCTACGAAGCAGAAAGGAGCAAAAGGATCCGTAACCAATGTAGAGGAAGAGAAGGACTCGCCGCCACTGATTAGGCTGCCAAAGTCCACGTTCAGGCGAAAGAAGGTAGAGGTCGTTGTTACTAAAAGGCCAGGCAAGGCGACGACGGGAGAACCAAGCATCATCACCATTCAGGACACCTCTGATTCCGACTACATCCTGGAAGAAATAAATGCCGGTGACAAACATGGGGCACTCATCGACGGCAGCTCCAACGCCCGTCCTTCGGAGGAGCAAGTTCCATATACATGCAAGCGCAAGGCAACCCGCCAGGACTCATCGCGTGCTGTGAAAAGAGCAGCAACCTCGGTGGATAAGAGCACCAGGGAACTCTCTGAGGGCATGCAACGATCCTCGCAGACCAGAAAAGCTAGGTTTCGATTTAACTCGCCGCTTGACACCGACTCTTCTGGTGACAATGAGCCAAAAACCAACAGCCGTGAGGGTCATATGTCGGGAACTCTTGGTTGCGTCAACGAAGGTAGGTCTGCCATGCATATGGACACATATTTATCTAAGATGCTGCGAGCCTCTGAAGATGCACGTAAGTTGTCACACATAAAATCCGTGTTTGTTAGTTCATTGGAGCCTCTGCAGCGGCGCAACTACAACACCCTCCCCATTCATTACCACGAGGCTCTGAGGACGGTTGTCTCGACGCACGTAGGTCGTCTCACATAAAATCCCTGGTTGTCAGCTCAGTGGACCCTCTGCAGCGACGCGAGAACCACACCCTCCACATTCATCTCAGGTGCCACGAGCCACTGAAGAGCCTCATGTCGACGCGGGTAAGTCGTCGCACATAAAATCTGAGTTGGTCCGCTCAGTGGTGGACCCTCTGTAGCGACGCCACTGCTGCAGTCATCTAAGGTGCCACGAGCCTGCAAAGAGCCTCATGTTGACGCACGTAAGTTGTCACAAATTAAATCCGGGTTGGTCGGTGAGCCCTCTACAGTGATGCAATTAGCGGACCCTCCGCATTTATCTCATATGCCACGAGCCTCCGAAGGAGGGCGTCTCAACCCACGTAAGTGATTACACATGAAATCCGAATTGATTAGCTCAGTGGACCCTCTGCAGCGATGCAAGTGGCGCGCCCTCTGTCTGTGCAGCCTCAAGAGGTCACAACCGGCCTACCCCTTGAGAATTCTCGTCACTCGAAAGGTGAGTCGTCACTTCTTACAAATAAGCATCCGCCTAATGTATTTCTCTGTAGAGATGCCACGCGACTCAACTCGACCTGATATCAATACAAACCAGCCCCAGTGCAACGAGCATAGGTCTCTGCCTATGTTAACCTCAGTATATTAATCTATACTTCATAGAAATGCAATCTCTGCGCCCTCGGGATGAGTCCGAGTGTGCATCCAGTGAACGTCTACCCTTGGATGATCCTCATCGCACAGACAGTAAGTCCTCACTAAGTACAAAAATCAACGACCTACGTGCTGTGTTGTAGACATGGAATGCGACCCACCGCCGCGTGAAATGGATAAGGAACAGCCTCGAGGCGACAAACATAAGTTATTGCGAGTATTCCACACTATACTAATGTACACTTATCGGGAATGCAATCTGTGTCCTCCAGATGAGCCTGGGCATGTACGGAATGAAGCCATGACCATCATACCAGTGCAAGGTCCTCGTCGCATGGAAGGTAAGCCCCCACTGTGTACAAAAGATCATTGACCTAATGTACTGTATAGTAGACACGCCATGTGGTCCAGCTCCGTGTGAAATGGACACGGACCAGCCTCAACGCGACGAGCGTAAGTCGATGCTAGTATTCAACAATGTGCTAATCCACACCTCACCCACAGCCCATGGCTCTCAACATGCACAACCCGAAGTCGCCACCATTCAGGCCGTGGCTGGGCCCACAGAAGGTGCAGTCGGTCTTGGAAAATCAGTTAACAACCCTGCGCCATGTGAGTCATGGTGCCATATGATGACATTACCGATTGTCTGATTCCTAATGCCCCAGTAGATCAACCCCCACGAGATTCTTACCTTGAGACTGGCGGGCGACCAAAGCCGCGTCCAGTAGTACGGGGCACGGGACCAAACAGTGATCCAGACACGGCATTCAACCTTCGCCGAAGAATCTATCCAGATCCTTATACATCCACGGTGGATGAGAAGGACCTTATGTCTCCAGCCTCCTGCAGGCTTCTATCTGCCGAAGAAGGTCACATCGGTGTTCGCTCGGGTCCTATAGAACCTGGCCAGGATTCTCTGGTTGGTAACCCCCCAGGAGCACCAGGTCACCCGTCTCTCCCCCGCCGCCACTATGAAATGCCAATGGATAGGGAGGGTTTTCTACACGACAATCCCACATGCCGAGGCATCCACGAGCCACTCCTGGATCCGGTATATAATGACAATGGTCGATTCAACTACGACGGGGTTCCATACCATCTTGGCATCAATACTGGATGGTATGACCCTTCGGGCAGAGCCCCAGATGGCCAGTATAGCCGCTATCACCCACAGTATCTCCTTCCGCCTCCGTTTGCGTCACGTCCGTACATGAACATGTATGCCAACGATAATCCAACAATGCATCGACAACCTGGAACAATGGCACGCGGACACTACACCAATCCCCAGCTTCCTCTCCGCAGCCAACACCTTGTTGGATATGCCGAACCTAGCGGCAGCCACGAGCCAATTCCGGGAGCCTACCATGAGGCTCAGTACCTCCATTCAATGCCTCCTGGACCTGTGGCTGCCTCCAGCGTCGAAGGAGGTGCCAATCAATCTGCAGATCTCTCTGGCACCCACCCAGACGACATTGCCCAACAATCGGAACCCCTTATCCATGATGCTGCAGCCAAGTGAAATATGATTGTTGCAATGGTAGTTCCTGCTTCGTCGCGTCGGTATTTATGTGTTTGATGATTCCTCAATCATGTGTCTCAACCTGTCTCGAGTTCTTACTTAAAAACATATAGCCGCTATGTCATTTCTATGTACAGAATACAGGCCAGTATTGAAGTGTCTACACTGCAGTGGATAGGCCCCAGAGAAGTGCCGACAGACCTCGAGCGACTGGCCCGAGTCTAAGTACTGTTCCTACTAAGAGCCTCTGTTGCGGAGTGAGGGCAAGCGATGTGGTAAACAGAACCTCACGAGAGCCTCTGCAGTGGGACGCGTAGGATGGGCGACATTGTCCATGAGACTAGGACGATCCTGCTACCCCTGAGAGGCCCTGAAGTGGAGTGCGGAGGGTGAGCGACATTGGCAACGATAAGGCCGAGTGACTGATATTGGGTATGCAAACCCTCTGAGAGGCTTGTCGAAGAGGGTCGGGAGGTATTTCGAAGAGGGCCTGGAGGCAGTCAGAAGTCGTGCTAGCTAAATCGGGATTTGTGAGGGAGTAGCGCCGAGGGAGGGTATCTGTTAGATAGGTTTCGCCCTGCAAAAAAACCCCATCAGGAGACCGTGGGAACCTCTTGAAACTGGTGCCTAAGGTGTCTTCTTTGATTGTTGACACATGGATTACATAACCACGCTGCTCAACCTCAGCCAATCAGAGATCGAATAAACTTCCTACTGAAACTAAAACATCGCTGGAGCACCAGGTATTGTGTTTTCACCTGTCGTAAAAGTCGGAAGTATT
>Ga0307518_10001534_pt1 | contig 17089 bp, 25 predicted proteins | sample 25_EM_MG_FD_203889 | JGI IMG/M metagenome (GOLD analysis project Ga0307518, IMG submission 203889) | Populus trichocarpa ectomycorrhiza microbial communities from riparian zone in the Pacific Northwest, United States - 25_EM | ecosystem: Host-associated > Plants > Roots > Unclassified | place...
ACTCCTACTCCTACTCCTACTCCTACTCCTACTCCTACTCCTCCTCCTCCGTCGTAACTCCGCTCCTCCGAAATACGAGGGCTGAGCCTGTCCAAGGGCGCAGCACATAAGCTGAAGCCAACGCCCTCACCCCCTACGTCTTCCTTCCTCTTCTTCAGGTGCTGAACTCCTCCCCTGTAGGACTTGTCCTCCTCTATGTCAGACTTGCATCTCCTCCTTTCAGAGTTGTACCTCCTCCCGTCGGACTTGTCCCCTTTTTTGTCGGAGTAGCACCCAGAAGCAAGGTGGAGATTGTAGGTGCTTGACAGTTGGCCAAGCTCTTTGAGAAGCAGCTGTATCTGTTGACTGAAATCAGTGAGTTGGTGCTGCAGAAGATTGTTCTCTTCATGAGACTTCTTGAGCGATGAAACATTGGTGTCACGTTCGACGAGCATGGCCCAAGAGCTAGGCAGAGAGCTGTGTCACTTTGATCTGGAGACATTCGTACTCTGCACGTTGTTGTGCCAGAATGGGTGCTAGCCAAATTATATTATGAGAATGGAGAAAGAATGAGGAAACTACCAAGATGCACTCTTCCTTCAGAGTCCTGTCCATATGGCCTTAGTCTGCATTCTTCTTCAAATGAGACATAGTCAGCACACACCCCCATGAACGTCATTCCACCTTTCTGCACCCTGCTAACCATAACAGTTGGACTCAATCCGAGTATGGCATCCACTGCTGCATCTTGGCTGCGGCCAGATGTCCCTCCATCTCTTCTCGCACGCATCATTCTCTTTCGGTTTCAGCTCGCAAAGCAGCTTTGCACCTTTCCACATGGTCACTGACACCTGCCCACTCATGTTCAATACCCTCAGCAATCTCTTTCACCTGTTTCTCTCGCTCCTCCCATGATCGTCATGAGCGGTTTCAACCCAGAGACCCCGGTAGCGAATGCAGGTAAGCTTACCCTGGGGATCCTGTACATGCGAGTTGTTGTGAGTCAATGCGTCTGTGCTTCGTGCGATGACTGCATCGCTTTGAACGAGCTCTTGACAGATGCATGTTTCTCGGTCAGTGTGTTGTGTGCAGCCTGGAGCTAGACAAACTTGGCATGTTTGGAGCGCTTGTAGTGTGCATAATTGTCACATTTAGCCATGAGTTCTCCCGTGATGCGTTCGGATTCTGCCTGTGCAAGTTGTTGAGATAAAGTGACAGCCTTGAACTGCAAAAGGGACCTTGGAAAGGTGGATGGTGTGTCTGGCTGGTGTGGAGGGGCAGCAACACTTTGTTGGATGAGTCAGTGGAGGGCAGTTCTCGGACTTATGACTCAAGGGTAGGCTGGTACTCTTGTCAAGATTTGTGTGCAGTGTCTGGATTTCCTCTATGATGCAACGGTTAGAAGTTGGGGTACAAGAACAAAGGAAATGAGACATACCATCTTGCTATGTAGCATCATCCTTGAGTCTGTTCACCACACCAATGAAATCCCGCCTTTCTCTCTTGCACCTGTCAATGCAATGGCAAAGTTGACCCAGTTCTTCTGCAAACCCATGAGCATTCTTGAGGTCCTTGGAGTCAGTCTCTCCATCTTATACAGGGGTCAAGTTCCACGTCTTTCCAGTCAACCCCAGCCTGCGCATTCTCGAGGTCGTGTTGAGTAGCAGTCGGTATACAGCGACAATGATGTCTGGTATTGAATTGGTAAAGAACGCCTCTGGTATGATGTTTGCAAGTGTTGACATCGATAGGGATTGGGAATGTGAATGAGGTAGGCAGACACGGAAATGTCTTCGGTGCCCTGTGAGGTGCCATTGTGGCCTGTCTCGGCAGTGGCAGCAGCCTTGCTTTTGCATTTTGTCTTCACCATGGTCGACAAAGGTAAGGTGCATCTTCCATCTCGGCGCCAGATGAATGTTGATGGTGGGTCAGTGAGTCTTTTTTTGTAACTTGTACTAGTAGTACGTCACTCTGTGTCGTAGTTCAGGGCAATCAACGATTGGCTCTGTACTTTCTCAACTTCGCAAAGCACACGAGGAGCCTCGATTACAATTTCATGAGCCCGATGACCACTACTAACACTTAAAATTCATAATGTCCACTCCCATCCAAATCCGAACCCCATCCATACATGTCAGCGTGATCTCCCAACACAGACTCCAAGTCAGAATGGGATTCACTGCCAGACTCTGAGTCTGGTTCAAACTCGAGCAGCTCACTCTCGTCAGCGATGTCACCTTCATTGATCTTGTCATGTCTGCAGTTATCTGTATCATGTTTGCTTGAATTAGGTGGCTCAGATGATGGAAAAGAGGAATGTGACTTTGAGTTGGGTGATGCTACAGTAGTATGCACATATGCATGCCCAATGCCAAGACCCCAGTGATAATGCATTAACATGTCACGATCAATGAAACTAGACAATAAAATCAAGTTAAATTGATTAAGTCACACCATTTGGTTGAACTCACTGGTTGATATAATATTGCTTCCAATCATCTGAATCACCTGCACAACAAGACTTTGCAATACGGTCAGGGTGCAGTTGGCCATCTGCAAAAGAAGGAATAATATGGCAGCTTCTGCTTCTGAGCACATCGGCAGGGTTGACGAAACCAAATGCATCCTCGTCGGTCATGGGTAAGAACCTGACCATGTCGAGTGCATGTTGTTCCCATGCTGAGAAATGATCCTGCAGTACTTCAAACCATCGGACCCACAAAAACTCGATGCAACGCAATTGAAAGTCCTTCGACCCTGGTCCAGTATATATGATGTTGGCATGGAAAATGCCTAATACCCATGCATAGGAGAAAGGATGAGCATTGTCATCTGAATTAGACAATACCATGATGTCCCGATAATCAGTATGCGGGTTGATGGAATCAAAGTCACACTGAAGGTTGTATGTGGTATAGTTGATATGAAGCAAGCGGTGTCAGTAGACCCTATTTCCCTTGAAGAGAACGTGGTTTAATTGCAGTAGACGGTCTTGGTGAAAGATGTCATCAGAGTCGTCCAAAAGATCAAAGACCAAGGGATCAAGTGTCACATGAGTATTCACGTCTTGATGCATGGCTGCAATACGAGGGAGAATATGTGTTCTCAGCTTTAACATGAAGTGCTGGTAGCAGGTTTAGTAACGAGTTTGGCAACTAAATTGTAAGGACCGCATGGACTTACATTAGCAGCAGGGTCTCCGATATTGCTTTGCATAAATCTTGCAAGTCCTCCAGGAAGTTTTGAGATCGACCAATGAGATGGTGCTCCTCAGGCTGGCTTGGTACAGGATCTGCCAGATTGAGTGCATCACGTCTCATGTGGATGCGGCAAATGTGGGCTTGTCGCCGCTCTATGGAGGCCAGCTGCGATGCATAGGCTTTGTGGCTAGTTCTGGCGAATTTAATTGTGGGACATACCACTTGAGTTGAGTATGAGTCCGTGGTACCATATGTTCTGATCTGCGATGGGTAATCCGCCAGGGCATGTAGCTTGTAAGTTTGAAGGTTAAACCCTTTGGACTGTTGTCCACATGTGGTGCTCGATTTTCTCACATTTTGTTCACCTTGGTGCTGTCGTCAAGCTTCAGCTTCACGTGGCAGCTCCATAGTCACAAAACTTGGACAAGTGTCCAAGGCGAAGCTACAAATGCGATTGCAAAGGTCCTTCGTCACCTGCTCAAAAATATTAAGGGTCTCATCTGTGTGTAGACGTAGCTTTGTGAGTCCGTGCCAATGGCAGAGTACAAACAGTAGGCGTAGCACCTGTACATTGTGAGGATCTGGCAGCAGGGCTGCAAAGTGGGGATTGAACACTATGGATCGGTCACATTGAGCAAAGCAGACAGCAGTGAGATAATAATAAAATGACACCCACTTGTAGTATATCCTCAAAATCTTGAGCCGCCAATCTCTTCAACTCTGAGACATTTTTATGGAAACGCTGAATGGTATCCCGTCTGAACGTAGGCACCTGATGGAAACTTCCACCATAATCAGTTTTGTTAATGAATCTGCAATATGGAGTGAGCACTCTCACCGGCAATCCAGCTCAGCCAGTGCTGTTCCCTTGAGGCTGTCCACTATACAGAGTAAATGGACCAAGATTGATTTCCACACGCCCAGTTCAAACTCATGCAGTAAGTCAACAACTAACATAAGAAAAAAGTCGAAACCTGTTAAACCAAGCTTTTCTGAAAAAGCATTCTAGATAGCTGTAGTAAGACACTGTTATTCTCAATCCCATTGGACACATACTATGGTTGGGACCAGGGATTCTGGCTTAAGAAGTTCTTCTACTTGAGGGGTATCAACGACATAATAAGCCTCATATATCAACTGACGGGCAGCGTATATCTTCTTGCGCCTCTCAGTTGTATTGTGTCGAGCCAGAATGCGGCGCTGTAATATGTCATTATCCGTTGCAACATCTGGCACCTTTATCTTCGGAATAAGGCATCTCGGACACGGACATTGACCGAGGTTACAAATATTAGCGATGAGAACCCTACAGTGACAATTTTCTCAATAGGCGACTTTGAAGATATGAAATGGACATACTTTTCTGGGTAGTCAGCTGAATAGGTGAAGATTCGAGGGAAGATGCGTCTCTTGACGTTGTCCCCACATACAAACACCATTCCATGCTCATATGCTCGAAGGAATTCTCCATATAGAAGGTCCTTCCATTGTGCATGAAATAATTCTCTGTGACAATGAGTAAATAACGAGTCACCAGGTAGTTTATCACCAGCATGTTCCATGACAAAGTCCTTAAAATTATCTGGTAGCTACATTTGCAAATGATTAGATCCCAATTGTCCAACATATGAAATACATACTGTCTGAAAATATGCTGCATGCGAACAAAGATTGGTGGTCAGCATGCAACGGCGATACTTGGATTCATTTCCAAAATAAACATAGAGGGGCCATAGTTCTGCATCCCCGAAGGCAGTTAGCTGAGTTGCGTCGGACCAAAACATGAGTGCAACAATGCGTTGTGGCAGTGTGCAACTGGTAGAATCTAAATGCGCGCCCTGCAAGTCCCGGTGTGCAGTAATGAAAGCTTGAGAAGAGAAGAATTCACCATATATGCCAATGTCATCAATGCTACATGAACGTTTCCATTGGAGCAAGTAAGGTTCGAAGCGAAATGACCTACACCATACAGGATCCGAAAGCGCCTCACGGATTATAGAAACAAGAGACCGACGGTAAAAGCGAGAGACGGTATAGGTTCTTGGACCGGGATGTAAGCAGCGGCGAGGAAAAGGGACAGATATAGTAACATCTCTCTGAATCCAACCATCATCTTCAGCTTGCCACTCTTCTGAGTCAGCTGCTGCAGGGGTTGTCTGAGAAGGATCGTGGACCGTCCCTAGGCTGCCTAGTTGGTGATCAATCGCGGCCCAGCTGGTATGATACAGGTCTTCGGATCGAAAGTCCTCACTTGTGATAATGTCCACAAGGATCTTGAAGCTTTGTTTGGACTTCTGCGCACCTTGGTTCCAATACCAATCGCCGATGTGCCAAGAACTTTCATTCAGATAGGGATAAAAAAGATTTGACACCGGTTCCTGTCCATGGGTTGGAAGGGGGTCGGCCTTGCTCTGGTCTTTGGGATCACCAGAAGTAGGAACTGAGCCCTCATTGTATAAGTGAAATAGGCCAAATGAATTCTTTGGAGAAATTGGCACAGCACATTGCTTTGGAGGAAGATGTGCTGAATGAGCACCTGAATCTGCCTGTGGGAACAATGGATTCGGACTGCTTGGAGTCACAGATGCTGTACTAGTAATGGTGGAAGGAAGCTGGTCTGAGTTCGCTCCTAGTGCATTGAACTGAAGTAGGGCCTCTGCATCTTGAAGATATAATGGCAGGGGGGCCTCTGGGAGCATATCCCAAAAATGTTTCGGGAGTTGATGATTGGTTCATCGAGCCCTGCAGATAGACAGCGGCAATGTGTCATACTCAGCCTGCACCGTGTCGGACAGCTCCAATGGCGTCAGATCTGATTAAGTAAAAAACGGTCATACCTTGTCGAGCCCTGGCATGTGAGCGTCATTTGAACTTGTGGTCTGGGTAGGCTGTGTTGCATCTGTTACGCTGGAAGAGTGCAACACAGTGTTATCCGGGCCTTCATCAACAGTATGGGAGCCAGCTTTTGAACTGACGGTGTGCGAGGACGAACTTCCACTTTCCACGCAACACTTCTTGCTGTGATACGACTCCTTCGCATGACTGAGCACATTAGCGAGATGTTTCTTGCCCTTCAAACATGTTTTCCTGTGCCTCGTGAAAGCTCCAGCATTGTTGAACGACCGGCCACAGAAACATGCTTGACAAAAGCTTGTTGAAAGCATCTCTGGGCCTGATTTAAGTAACTGCGAAAGGACTTTTGGTATTAGCAAACTGTGGTGGCGGTTTGACTAGCGCCTAGTGCCAATCGGACACCTGCGGGGCAGGGAACCGTTTCCATTACAACCATTTCTAATCTCTTTGCCAGGCAGAGTCCGTGATTCTTAGAAGTGCGATATATTATGACTGGGTCGTTTTGTATCTACTTGGTCTTCTCTTGAAATCCATCACCTCGTATCCCCTCAAGTCTGAAAGACACCATCTCTCTCTCTCATGTAGTACCAGCTGGCTTGTCCGATAACAAGGTTGATGTCGAAGCTGAGCGTGAGGCTTCAGAAGCCTGGAACACCACACGTGATGGGGTTGATTTGAATGGCCAGAGAATTGCCTTGGAAACCTGGAGAGTGGCCTGGGAATAGGTGCATGCTCAGAATGAGCCAGTCCAGCAGGAGGTAGCTAGCAACAGCATCAATGGAAGCAGACCGATGTCTGAGGCTTCAATCTTACCTGTGAATATACCCCCAACCACACTAGCCAATCCTCTCGAGGTTCTGGCGTGAAGAATGTGTGAGTATGAGCTCAGACAGTGATGATCCTAATGAATCTGTGAGCACTGATGCATCCGAGCGAAAAAAAGGAGAGTAAGCCTCCACTCAGGGAGAAAAGGCGGACGTTGATCGGACCAGCCTGCTGGTCTTGGTTGAGTTGACCTGGTTCGAACCTTGATGGATAATGCTGTCGCCTAACGCAACGCGAGAGGTGTGCTACCCCACATGCAATGGAACCTATCGAACAGGTCAATCCGAAAAGCTACATCGGGTCAGCGTTAAAGCGCTTGAACCAAGGCCAGGGAGGGGACTCAAGTGGTTCCTCTGGATATTCTGGATCCTCAACTTCGACCTCTACCTTGGACAACTCTTCGTATGACAGCGATTTGGATGACTCGAGTTCCTCGTTGTCTTCGTCAACCACAGGTGTAGCTGTAGTCGAAATAAGGGGCACCAACAAGTAGGCGTTCCCGACGCGCGAGTAAGAAGTGTGCTAAAAAGGCTAAGATGCATCATCAGAAGCACATGACTCTGAAGCTAATTCCACCTACCAAGTATGATGGTTCGATGGACTCGAAAGTGTTTCACCACTTTATCACCGGCGACTGCCTAGTATGATTGGTTGCCCTCGAAGAAGCGTGCTTCATCTTGTTACATTACCTGACAGGAAGGGCACATGAATTGAATTTTATGTGCATGAGGTGTACGGGAGACCATATAAATGGCACTTACCGGAATTCTTCCGAGAGCTATTCAATTATTGCTTCCCGGTGGACTTCAGCAATAAGCAGCGGGCGAAGCTGCAACGCTGCTATCAGAATGGTTTACAAGTTCAAGATTATGTCTACAAACTGAATGAGCTGTGGACCATGATCGGTGACATGGACGAACGTACCTGTGTCCATAAATTCTGGTTTGGCCTCCAAAAGGCGATCCAACAGTCTGGCACGAAAAGCTGAACCCGAAGATCTCTTCTTTGGAAGAAGCTATCGCGGCTGCTGAGATTATTGAGATCGTGCAGTCGGTCCCTGCTGAGAGCAGCATGAGAGGACATGCCAGAAACCCTAATGCTGTCTGAAGTGCTGCAGCTAATCTTGACGATGACGAGTGATCACGTTGTCGAGGGAAGAAAACTGCATGGCGAGTCAAGAAGCGTGAATGAGAATCGAGATCTGATAAACCTGGAAATGTGAATAATCAGTCATCTTGGGGCAAGAAGGACTCACTGAAGTCCAACTCCTGGCTGAAGATGAGCATGGAGGAGCAGGTGAAGCATAAGGCTGAAGGCTTCTGCTTCAACTGTCACCGGGCGGGACAGTTCTCCCAAAACTGCCCTGACCTGAATAAAGCTCCATCGAGCTCACTCAGGACCACCCAGAGTTTCTACCTTTGGTGTGAATATCGATTATGACACGATTAAGGGTCAACGCGAGTGCTCACAAGCATTGAGGGTTGATCTGTATCTGGGAGCCATCAGTTTCGATGTGGATGATGATGGATTAGAGCCTGATACTGACTTACCTGAGCTCTGGGACAAGTCGGCATCTGAGGTGTCTGACGACTCAAAGGGTGGTAACGCCATGTCAGAACCCTTCGGAGAGTCTCAGTTACACTGTATTCGAATGGTGTGCGGGTGCAGGAATTGATATTCACTGACGATGGTGACACTTCGGACGCGAGACATCCAGCTCGGCGATGGAATCCTCGACCGACAAGGATAAACCTTCATGCTATGAAACCGCGCCTGAGAGTCCATCCTATCGTGATGATAAGGATGATGATGACTTACCACCGTGTGCTGGTGCTTGCACTGTCACCGTAGGCCATTCTGGCAATGATGGTGACCTGTCCAATTCTGAAGGCTCACGTGCAACGATTATGGATCTAAGGAACGGTCCTCACCTGGACTGCTGCATATCACATCCAGGGGAACTTGGTAACCCCTTGGGGGATTGCGTGCAGAAAATTTGTCAGGTGTGGTGTACCCAGGTGAAGACTCTGACTCACCAAGTGTGTCCGACCGTGATCAATTCCACGTACATCGCGTGCAGAATGATTAACATGTCATCATTGACACTGCTAGACCCTTCGATGAAGGTGTATTGATTAATACTTACCAACACCCCTACTTTGCGATTGACCATTGGTATTGGCAGGGCCGAACAGAGGCCTTGGGTTGTTCGCCTTGCGAAGTGTACTGGGCTGAGCTTCTGCGTACAGACTTCACTCCACCTATAGATACTCCTGTCGAAGATCGTGTTGTCTTCTGTCTGGCAAATGGAGTACCACCCGCTGAGGATGGGCCCGGCAACGAGCGCCGTTTCCGTTGCGTATACCGGCTGGGTGAAGGATCCTATAAGATCAGAGACCATCATCTATTATTGCACACGTACCTACCTGTCACCCTGACCGAGTATCCCCAGTTCAACATGGCTACTTGGTACCAAAGGCGATTGGAGCAGGGAATGCGCAACGCCTTGTCTATTGATGAGATCAACAATCTTATTCGTCGGATGGAAGAAGCTGTAATTTACGATGAGTCAAGCCAGCCCAATTCGAGGGAAACCACTCCCCGTCCAGGGAAAATACTCACTTCATGTAGTGTTGAACTTGGCAATACAGAATCGCCAAAGTCTGGGTACTCTGCATTGCAGTGCAATGCTGCTATACCCACAATTTTATGCACATGGCTCCACATCCAGTAGTGGTCTTGGCAAGACTCAAGTGATCCTCGGCAGTAAAATGCCCCTGGCGATGAAGGGACCTCAGGTGTCCATCCTTGAGTTGCGTGCGACAGAAGTGTATGAGAAAAACCTGCACAAGGTTAGAAATCAAATGGAGGAAGTGTGACTGCTGTGTTCTCAGGCTGGCGCGGCGACTGCCTTACCTCCATTCAGAGCCATCAATCACTCTATCCTAATGAGGCCAAGATCTACCACGCTGTCCAGAGGCGCTACGGCCGTTATGGGTTGAAAAGAAAAATACTCACCTGAAGTTCAGTCCTTGGGAGATGACCACGGCGTGTAACACATGTCCAATGTTGCTGTTGCCCAAGCCTGGAAATTTGCTAAGGTTGCATGTTCTTGTGGACTTGTGTGAGCACAATAAAAGCACTCGGAAATTGTCTTCTCCAATGCCCAATATGGATGGTATTCTTCGGCATGTTGCCATTAGCTGAAGATCTTGGGCCATGTTGGCACTGACGACGGAATCTGTATGGATCAGGAGAAAGTCGACCACATCTTGAACTGGAAGGTTCTGATGAACTGTGCACTCTGCAAAGCTTCACTGGATCAGTTGGATATCTTGCCGATGATATATATGTAAGGTCTGCGTACCTTTGGGTGTGCTGGCTGAGGTGTGTGCTGAATCTAAGCCGATTGAATGGGGCCTCACCGAGAAGTGTGCGTTTGAGGCTGTGAAGGCCAATACTGCCGCATAGTCGGGTGCCCATGAAAATGGACATGATGTGGATCCTATTTTGGTGATGACCGATGCCTGTGGAAACGGGATCGGTAGTGTACTTGCCCAAGGGAAAGACTGGTATACCACGAAAGTGGCCACCTTCTATTTGGACAAGATGTTGCCTGTGCAATGTAACTACCCTATCCATGAACAGGAATTGATTGCTGGCATTGAAACGATGCTCAGGCATCGCGATATCCTGCAAGGGGCCAAGTTCACATGAGTGACAGACCACAACAGCTTAAAGCATGTACTCACCCAATGGAACCTCTCCGGACGACAGGCACACTGGATGGAGAAGCTGCCAAGCTTCCATTTCACGGCCCAGTACGTACCTGGGGAGAACAATGTCCTCCCCAATGCCTTATCGCGTTTGTACGAGTTCGATACCCCTGGAACTGTGCATGCGTCTTCTGAGTATGTTGAGCACGACCCGTTGTGAGCGGACGCACCTGATATGATTCCGATGTGTCGTCCCCTGCTGTCCTCTCCGCCCCATCTTAGTTGGCCAAGAGGCCATGGCTACTATTACACCTCATCGTAGTGATCGTCTTGCGAGCAAGCCGACCGCATCGTCTGAAGAGTCGATACGTCATCAGCCTACTGCTCCAAAGCATGCTAAAGACTTACCTCCCAGTGCACCCATTGCCCTGCCTGAGGGTGCTGCTTCCTCCTCTAAACATCATGGTCGTCCACCAAAGGTGGCACCTCTGTGTGTTGACCATCTGGACCCTCGTGTGATGATGTCGCTGGTTCAAATCTGCCGAGCCTGCTGTTCAGTTGGATAAGCCCAAGTGTGGCCATCGACTGAAGGTTTGAGTGAGTGGTCAGGTCTAGATGCTGAGGTCGAGTACTATTGAAGGATTAATTGACATTATGTAATCTATTATGTAGGAGGCACGAGTACTAGGAATAGAATATTGTCTTCATATGAGTGGCTGTAACAGCCGTCTTTTCTTTCCACACCAGCCAGCCCAGAAGCAGCTCAACGCTTTCGCCCACCCACCATGCCCTGAGATTCCTGCAGGTATCCTTTAGCTACACCTTGGAATCACCTCACAGGAGCCTCGCGGCTGTCATGGCCAGACAAGCCTCGAGTGAGATCACTGGCGAGGTTTCCCAGCCCACCCACGCAGCTAACACTCGTTTCCTTTAGGCCTTTTCTGATCGTGACCACAAGGTGCTTTGGCCCACTCGCTCTCTGCTCACTCAACATTACTACTACTCTTCCCTAGCTCCGTCTCAGACTGAAGTGCAAAGATTGGGTGATGCTATCGAATTCGCTATATATTATTACTTAACCTTGCCCAATCTGAATCTACAGGATGATCCTCCCCATTCTTCTTGAACTCGAGACAACTCCCTCGTGTCATGGTTTGGGGTGCGTCAAGCAAGGATGAGTATCCAAACGTCTGCTCAGTAGATGAAGCTCACACGATGGAATGCACACGATGCCCTTCTCTCTGCTCAGGTCAAGCAGACGATCCAGGCTAATTGGAAATGGCACGTGCCCATTCGTCCCAGGTGATCTTGTGTATGTCTCCACAAATAATATTAATCTACCTAAGGGGACATCTCGCAAACTTGTGCCCAAGTTTATGGGGCATTATCCCATTAGCAAGGACTTCAATAACTCGTATCATGCCAAGTTTCCAGACTCTCTCAATTCACAATGTATTCCACACATCTCTCCTCAGGATTCACATTGCGAACAATGGCCGGCTGTTCCCCGGACCTAGCGAGGAACAGGCACCAGACCTCGGTGGCAATGGTAAGAAGTGCCATCGAGAAGGTTCTGACCTATCAGGGATCCCACTCGGACGCGACATTTGAGCTACAGTGGGTCTCCGGTGACAGGTCCTGGGTACCTTACTCAGACCTAGAACACCCCCGCCCTCTCGAAGAGTACTTCGAGGTGATCGGTGTCGATGGCATCGAAGATTTGTGAAGAAATTGTTGGCGGGGAAATAAACGTGAGCGGTGCAGGGGTATACGTGCTATGAACTGTGCGGGTCTTAGCAAATTCAGGCAGGTCGGAAAATAAAGGCGAAAACTGTTGAAACAAATCAGTTGATACTATCACAAAAATTGCGAAGATGAAAGTGTGAAGATTCAGCCTAACTATGGCAGCTAGCATCCGCCGCAAGATGTTGCCTACAAGGTCATCTTTGATTTTGACAAGCATATCGAGGGCATTAACTGCCAAAGAGATGACAGGGAGATATTCATCGTCGCTCGCATCAATCTGGGAGGCTACTCTTGCTAATATTTGGCACATCCTTTGACTTAAGTGACATTCTCACTTGAGTCAAAGATGTGTGATATTGTAAATTGCTCAAAGACACATCAATAACAGAAACCACAAATGACATGAAATTGCTGGACTTACCAACTGGATGGATAAGATGGTGCACAGATGGGTACCCCCAACAACCAACAGAACCTTCTGACATCTATCAGCGCCAGTTGGGTGCCCTGACTCGCAACGAATAGCCATTCCTTTTCAATAACACCGAGAATTCCCACAAGAGTTGACCATGCATCAACCCTCCTTTCTCCACTTTAATCGTGTCCTTGCTCAATCCAATATTCGTCGCCCAACTTGTAAGAGGGATCAATACTTGCGGTCTGCAATCGGTCATTGAGTTTTCCATTTGCCATCCTTGTCATCTCTAACCAATGCATCAAGATGAGAGACCAAGAGGTAGCACACGAAGTGTACGCACCTCTTTCCATCATGCCACAATGAGCCACTCAATGAGAACCTAGGCCTTGTTTGCAGCACAAAAAGATGGGCCTGATCAGGCTTAGCTGGCAAAGTCGATCTTGAAAGAACTATCTGGGTTGGGTGGGTCCAAGGGTGATTTTCGAAGTCGAATGAAAGCGTGGACGTTCTTGGGTGTTGATTCCATGCTTTTGTTTTGTCTTTCACCACCAACTCTGAAATGGAAATGATTCAGTGACTGCAAATACTTGGACTCGAGGAATTGTGGAGAGGAAAATAGTAGGTCGTCGGAAGCTGTTAAAAGAAAGAAAAAGTGGTAGCAAGATAAAGAGTGCGGGGACAATTGTCAACTCATGCAGGTAGAGATAGGTGAAAGTGGGCCAAGGGGGGACACAGCACAGAGAGAAATGTGGTTTTCATTGCCAGCCGTCGCACTAGACAGCCTCCGTGTTTGCATGTGCGTGCCAGATCGAAGGAGGTGGAAATACAGAAACACAGGACTCAGAAATACAGAACCCGAGTGAGAACGGGATGTTGTACTGCATGAACATAATTGGCCCATCTCCAACCAAACCCAAGAGCTTGTGTTTGAAGGTTGTATCCAAATGCACAGTGCTGGATAACACCGGTACCAAAAAGCTGCAGATCCAAGTACAGATGGCCCAGCCCCGGACATATTGCACTCAAAAATTGTGTGGATACACCCACCTGGTTCGACCAACTTCAAATATAATGTACATTAGATGTCCTAGTAGAGCTTACAGTTGGCTGTCACATGTCTGAAACCCAAATCTTCGCACTGGTATCGATCATATCTGCAGGCAATACATAGATCGTGCAATAGTAGGCATTACTACATGAATTGTTCTCCATTCGCTACACAGGTTCATATCAAGACACTAAAGAGGACCGTGGTGCACAACAAAATAAGCAATTCTCCAACGTGAACATTGCTATGGATTCCCAAGCAGGGGGTTCGACCGCAGTGAGCCAACATATGGAAAATATGAAACAGTAAAAGTTTATCCCTTACTGAATGGAAGAAAACGAGCAAAACCTCCGAGCAAATCAGATGCGAGAGTATAGAGGGCTAATGACAACCCGTCCCACTGTCAGAAGATAAAGGGCTTCTGGCTCAGCAGAATTTAATGGGGACAAAAATCATGCATGAGCACTTTCAACGGTCTCCCTAGGAAGATGTTTCACAATGGACACCTCAATATCCTCGAGTGCCCTCTGAACATTCAACAAGTTCTCCAAGGCAGCCTTCTTGGCCTTCAGTGCAGAAGACCACTGTCGAGCCTGCTCATCAGCACGGTGAAACACCTCCGACTCCGATGAGTCCATAGTCTAAATATAAGAATGTGTAAACAAACACAAACAAGAAAAGAGGATGGTAAATACCAGGCCATCATTATCCATCTCAGCATTCAGGGTATGGACTGTCTCAATTGGCCGGTCAGCCCAGGAATCGGATGAAGGTGAGGACGAAGGCGAGGAGGATGAGGAGGACGAAGAAGGTAACAAAGGCAATGTAGGTCGGGAACTGAGATTCTTGGCAGTTGGATATTCAGGAGACATGAAGTCATCAGAGAGCTCTGCCTTGATGTTCAGGGATCCAGGGGAAGAAATGGGACTCCTGAAACCAGGAGAAATAAGACTAGGAACACACTCCGATTCTGCGGTGTAGATCATGGATAAAGAGCTAAGATAGTATAGCGACTTAGTAGTAGATGGGTGAAAGAGAGAATGTACGTGGGATACTCCTTTCTAATTTATATATACTGGCCCGAAGTTCATCACAGCTTTGCCCAGTCCATATCAGGTATTAATGTTGCAGTACAGGGCTCACAATCCAAAGTGAGCTTTGCCACCTTCAGTAATACTGGCAGGACTATGATTGATACCTCGTCAAGACTGCTACGTTACCGTTTCCACTGTTCTTTCGTGATTAATCTTTCTGTGCCAGACAGGTTGTGATTTCATTGAGTACGATATAGTCTTTCCTCTCGCGCTGAATACCAACCTTGAATCTAGTGAATTTCCAAGTTTAAGGACTACTATCGTAACCTCTACTACTAGGTCTAGTTAATTACCACAACGCTGGGCTACAGGCACTGCGGCAAACGGGAAAAGCAGGCATACTGTATTGATCACATATGCATGTATAAGAAGGCCAACAAATGTACGATGTTTTAAGGGAGTTGAGATTCGGGGTCGCTGTAAATCAACCTCTCCTCACATGCACAACATATCCCGCATGGAACGAGAGGAAGACCTCTAATCAGTACCTGTGTCGCTGCAACATCCGCTGCCACTCATCCCAATTGAATTTCTCATATTTCTTGGGCAAGGGAAGTTAGTGTTTCAAACTGTGATGTTAAGGCACCTCCAGCAACCCAAGAGTCTAATGGGTTTTTGAGACGGGAGCATTTTCGATCACCATTGACCTTAGACTCCGAGTCAGATTCACTTTGGCGTTTTTGGCTGCGTTGACGTTGTTCTCTGCCTATAACCTGTTAGATGATCACTACTTTGCAGTTTAATAGAATAGATACTCACTTCTGGTTTGAGTCCTAGGAGTGTTGAACCTATCACATTTGACAACAGTGCTCAGCATAGAAGCCCGAGCTGACGTGACAGTGTCCACTTAAGCATGCATATCAGCAGGAAGCTCAAAGGCAACATACCATCTTCAAATATTGTGGATTCCATGAGTACACTTGCCAAGATCTACACCGTTGTTGCCTGTAGTAAGCATTGAGGCCTTCGGTTTCCACCATTTAAATATTTGGACTGCTAAGGGGTGAGGTCCCATATGATCACTTTGCTTGGTAGGTCGACAACATTGCCTGAGGGATGGGAATGTGCCGGATCAGTTTGCTTGACAGTGCAAAGTTATCAATGAGGGATGGGAAGGTGACGGGATCACTAGGTGGAGTCATTAACTGAGGGATGAGAACACTAATTCAAGTGCCGAACTTTCCCATCTGCCACTAAGTATTACTAGCCCTAGCCTGTCTCAGGCTTTCCTGAATGGTCGTGGCTTCAGGCAAGAAGCCACTATGTTTTTGCAGGTGCGAATTTATGATTGGTTGCCATTACGCTAACATCGCCTTCCATGATCTCGCTTCACTTTGAATCATGCTCCATGACTGTCCAGCAGCTGTAAAGCTATGATTTTGTGGGTGAGAATTCTCTATTTTTCATTACTTTAAAAGCTGAAATGAGAAGGCCCTCTTCCTTGTGTCCCCACCCCCTTCTAGTCATCATTGGATAATGTCTATGTCCACCATCGACGAGGACGGGTGTACGTCCGCCAGTAGAAAGTGTACGTGCTCAAATGCTTTGCAGTCAGGCCCCAGGAAACAATCGTGCATCGCTGTGCCAAAATTTAACTTCCTGCTTGTGAGCTAACCTGTGAACACTTGTAGGACTCCTCAGGACCCTCTAGTCCATCATGGGCGGCACTTTGGCAGGACCGTCCATGCATTCTGCAATGTGCAGGTGCTCATCATGAACGGCCTCCAAGCGATGAGTGGTGATTCTCACGAAGACGAGAGCTTGACAGCTGCGTACGTTGTCTGTTACCACTTTTTTCAGATAATTTCTCATCACTTCAGTTGCAGCCAATGGAAGGAATACTCTGTTTTCCGAGAGTTCCTTCAATCAGTACCCAGTCTTGAGAATTGACTCATGACCTCTTCAGAGGACGAGGTGATTGTGATAGCTGACCTGGTGCGCTCCTTCACGAAATGATCTATATACGTTGAGAATAACTCATTATGTGCTAATAGATCCAGAGGGGTTCTAATGGTGCTAGGGCTGATGACACAAAGGGGATGAAGGGTGCGATCATTGACTGGATTACTCCGAAAGGCCAATCACTGACCCCCCACATCCCCCGCAATGTAAAGTCCGGCCGCAGCTTTAACCATGACCACACCGGAGCCCTCTTGTGTCCTGTGGGCCTTGATTGGAACAACCTAACGTGAGTCATTCATTTATCATGC
>Ga0307518_10001536_pt1 | contig 17087 bp, 17 predicted proteins | sample 25_EM_MG_FD_203889 | JGI IMG/M metagenome (GOLD analysis project Ga0307518, IMG submission 203889) | Populus trichocarpa ectomycorrhiza microbial communities from riparian zone in the Pacific Northwest, United States - 25_EM | ecosystem: Host-associated > Plants > Roots > Unclassified | place...
GTCTGGAATGGTCTGGGTGGTCTGACTTATTGTTGGACTTACTGACTGAGTGGTCTGAGTGGTCTGAGATGGTCTGGGTGGTCTGACTTACTGTTGGACTTACTGACTGAGTGGTCTGAGTGGTCTGAGATGGTCTGGGTGGTCTGACCTACTGTTGGACTTACTGACTGAGTGGTCTGAGTGGTCTGGAATGGTCTGAGATGGTCTGGGTAGTCTGACTTACTGTTGGACTTACTGACTGAGCGGTCTGAGTGGTCTGAGATGGTCTGGGTGGTCTGACCTACTGTTGGACTTACTGACTGAGTGGTCTGAGTGGTCTGGAATGGTCTGGGTGGTCTGACTTACTGTTGGACTTACTGACTGAGTGGTCTGAGTGGTCTGAGATGGTCTGGGTGGTCTGACTTACTGTTGGACTTACTGACTGAGTGGTCTGAGTGGTCTGAGATGGTCTGGGTGGTCTGACTTACTGTTGGACTTACTGACTGAGTGGTCTGGAATGGTCTGAGATGGTCTGGGTGGTCTGACTTACTGTTGGACTTACTGACTGAGTGGTCTGAGTGGTCTGAGATGGTCTGGGTGGTCTGACTTACTGTTGGACTTACTGACTGAGCGGTCTGAGTGGTCTGAGATGGTCTGGGTGGTCTGACTTACTGTTGAACTTACTGACTGAGCAGTCTGAGTGGTCTGAGATGGTCTGGGTGGTCTGACTTACTGTTGGACTTACTGACTGAGCGGTCTGAGTGGTCTGACTTACTGTTGGACTTACTGACTGAGTGGTCTGGAATGGTCTGGGTGGTCTGATTCCAGACCCCCAGTCTGATTTCAGACACCTCCAGACTGTTAAGCTGGTGTCAGACCACTTCAGACTGTTAAGTTGGTTAAGTACTTTCAGAGATTTTGTCCACTTGCTGATGCCTGCGCGGACACACTACACCTGCGCGGAATCACCACACAGGTGTGGACTCACTACAGATGCGCGGACTCATTGCACATGCAAGGATTCACTGCACATGCTTGGATGCACTACACCTGCACAGACGCACTACACCTGCGTGGACTGACCACACAGGCGTGGACTCACTACACAGGTGCGGATGCACTAGACCTATGCGGACTCACTACAGATGCGCGGACTCACTGCACGTGGGTGGACTCACTGCACATGTCCAGACTCACTATGCATGTGCTGATGCACTACACCTCCGCAGACTCAATACACATGGATGGACTCACTACACCTACGCGGACTCACTACACATGCGCAGACCAAATGGTCAGAAGCACTACACCTGCACAGACTTACCACACACGGGTGGACTCACTACACTCCGTGGACTCACTACACCTACATGGACTCACTACACTCCGCGGACTCACTATACCCCTACGACTCACTACACCTGTGCAGACTCAGTGCACCTGCACGGACTCACTACACCTGTGCAGACTCACCACATCCGCATGAACCACCACACCTGCATGGATTCACTACACTGCACGGGCTCACTACACCTGCGCGGGCTCACTACACCTGCACGGACTCACTACACCTGCGTGGACTCATTACATATTCGCGGACTCACTACACCGAGTGCAGACTCATTACACCTGTGTGGACTCGCTACACCCGCGTGGACTCACTACACTGTGCAGAATCACTATACCTGCATGACTCACTACACCTGCGTGGACTCATTACACTGCGTGGACTCACTACATATGCATGGACCAACTGCTACATGCCACTACAGGAAACAACAAGCCCAATCTGACCACAACAAGTGCACCACACACGCGGGGCATTCCATCCATTCACTACCACAGCAAGAATCCATGTTGTATGTGTGAAAAAGTATGTACAATGATGTGATATAAGTAAAATTATTGCATACATGAACAAGTGCAAAATGAAAGGTAAAGAAGTATGAAAAATGTTCGACAAACTAAGGTCAAGATAAAACATGTAACAAATAAAATGATACCTTCAAGTGGTATCCATATTGTCACTTGTTTCACCCGCTACCCCCTCGCCATCCGAAGCATTCCCCACTTGTGTTCCCTCCATCAATTTCGAGGCATCATGATCTGGAGCACTTACCATGATGACAGGAGGCGCGGTCATGGCAGGACTCTCCTCAGCATCAGTGTGCTCACCAGTGAAGAGTTGGATAATGCAAGGGGACACGTATCCAGGGGCGGCGGGGACAGTCGACGGAACAGTGGATGAAGTGTTGACCCACACACTATCATCCGGTACCAGGTCCGCGGGAACAACAGGTGCTGCAGCTTCTGTGGGGAAAGGAATGGGTGGTGGGGAAGGCACACGTTGCTGCGGTGATGCGGGCAAGAGAGATGGAGAGGGGCTGAGGTCTGGTCATAAAAATGGTGACGGTGGGTCGGTTGGGCTGAAACACTGCAGCAGTAAGTTTGCAGCAGGTACAGCAGGAAATTCTGGGGGGCTCAGGTTGGATGTCTGCGTTTGCAGAGACAGTATGCAGCGGAGAGGCGGGTTGCGAGTGTTCAGTTTGGATGGGGGGCGGAGAAGTTTGCGTAGTGTTAGGGAAGACCTTGACCCGCATTCCTTCAATGAATTCCCGCAAAGTGTTGATTTCCTTGAGAGCTTCTTCGAGGGGGGCATCCCTGGCAGCCTGGGTTTGTTTCACGTCGACCAATTCCTCCTTCAGCTCGTCGATCTGGCTCGAACATTGTGTACACCCACTTGTGTATGATGGCGTTGTAGGCGGGTTGGTGCCAGATTCATCATCCGAGTGCTGACTCGCTTCTCGTTGGCGCTTTTTGCCCAACCATTTTGGTGTGACTATCACCACTCCATCGAAAACTAGTTAGACGTTCAGTACACCATGAAATAAATTTGAGATCACTTACTTTCGCGACCAGATTTCGATTGCTGTGGTGCTACACTGGTGCTGCGAGCCTTCCGTTTGCAAGAGACCTGTGGCGCATTCGTCCGAGGTGGTTGCAATTTGGATGGCCCAGGAGATGGCAACTGGCGACGGCGGGTTTTGGTTGGGGGTGGGCGGGATACAGAATGTGAACGACCGCGCTTTGAAATGACATGGCTGCAGGCATGCTTGGTGTGCATGCATTGATAGCATGCATGCCCATCTTCTTTCACACCACATGGAAGGGCCCACCTGATGCAACGATCGCAGCGGGCAGAGTCGACAACTGTCAGATACTCCGCGGATGGGTTGTGGAGGTCATACTTTGCATTGCTCAGTCGCTGTTGGAGTTATAAACAGATTGTTGTGGTTTGTGTTCCTACTTACATAAGCTTTCATCGCACTAGAGTAGAGTTACTATTACTATAGTTCCCTCAGTAGCTTGCCAGCATACTGAGGGTGAGTACCATCTACTAACCACCACATATACCTACTAATACCTTGTAGTTACCCTACAGGTATATACTAATATATAGTAGCTTGCCAGACTACTGAGGTTACACTACAGCTCTCCTTCTCCCTTCCTTAGGCTAGACCTTCCCTGTGCAGACCACCACCTTTCTATAGGTTATGAGCCCCGGCTCTGCCTAGCCAGAAGGAAAGGAAGTACCAGGAGAAAAGGAACCCACTGGAAAAACAAGTGAAATGGTCAAAATTCCCGCACTCGAACTCGACGGACAAAATTGGAAAATTTACCGCGCGAAGTTACTCGAGGCCGCAGCCACATATTATTGTCTAGATGTGCTAGCTGGCAGACCAGACGACGGAACGGACGATTGGCACGGGTCCAATGCACTACTATGGTGCACCTTCATGGAAACAGCCCCACCAACTATCTACGTCCGAATTCGCTACAAAACCGCGCATGAAATCTACAATTACCTCGCGGACTGTTTCCGCGACTATGATCCAATCCAAGAACTCTGCTTGAAGAAATTCGCAGCCAGAACAAACGATGCCAAACGTTATTCGTCAGCGGAGAGTCCTACGAGCGAGAATGCAGCCACTGGCGCCGCAGAACGGGAAGACCTACCAACGAAAGACCTCACCCGAGGCACCAAAGACGTCGACGGCAGAATTGTCAGATGCGAAGACCCACGCACGAGCTCTGAAGCTTCGGCGAAGGGCACCAGCGCCGAGAGCGCAAACGGGACATTAGTCCTACTTACAGGCGAGCTGCACGAGACGCAAAACATACCGCAAAACTCACTGCCGCTGACACCGAGGCTGCCAATTGATGGCAAGCCAGGCGAGTGCAAGCAGGAGGCGATGGACGGCGTCGTGACGGCAGGACGCACGAACGGGACGGCCCAGTCGGCCAACCCACCCGAAACGGACGCGGACGTCGACAGGACAGCCTTGCTGGGCGGAGAACCGGCGGAGAGGGCTAGTGGAGTCGACGAGGGCGACGAGGAGCGCGAACACGAGTCGCAAATCCAACAAACAATATTTTACTGCAAAGAAAGCCGTCAGCACGACGAAAACGCGAACGGCAACGTACCTAAAGCACACGGACTGCCGCTCGAGGGGGAGTGGTTAGTATGTGCGAGCGGCGAGGCGAGCGACTGGAATGGCGACGCGAATGCGTCGAACGCAGCCATTGAGCGCGTGGTTAGTCCAAGCGAGTCGAGAGTGGCCGAGGACACCCCAGGAGTCGAGTCGGAGGGCTGCGAGGGAGGTACGAGCGGGCGAGAGAGTGTTGACGAAGCAGTCGAATGCTGCCAGCAATTATGCGTGGCGGACGGCGATCCAGGTCGTGGAATCGAGCCTGCGGACACCCCAAACGAGTCGAAGGGGCTCGTAACCGTGTCGATCGAGTCGGAGAGCCCAGATAGCGGTGGTATACCGCGCGTGCATCTTGGACGCACGAGATTGCACGGTGCATGCCACGCGGATCGTCTTGGAAACGGAGCGGATGCTTCGAGCTGCCAAAAGGATGAGTCGAAAGGCTGGACGGACACTCTGGACGTGTCGAATGGAGCTGAAACGACTGGTGTAAGTCACGGAGACGGTGCAGAGACGTACCTGAGCGTTAGGGACGCGAAACGCGTCGTACACGCGACGGACGGCGTTGGGAACCACGCGGACGCGTCGAGTGGGCACACGCACGTGCCATGCGTCGAAACGGACTCGATAACCACTGCAAACGAATCAGAAATCGTCAGTACGCCCCGAAAGAAGACGAAACCGCCAAACTCACCTATGGAGACCGCAAAACGGCACCCAGACGAGCCAAACGGCTGCGGGAGCCGTGCGGATTGGTCGAGCGTACGCACGGACGCGCACTGCGGTGGAAACGAAACGGAACGCGTCAGAACGCGTCAAATAGGCTCGAAAATGCAATACTCACCTGGTACACGCGAAACCACGACACTCAAGCGTCCTAGACGATGGAGAAGGGTCAGCGCAGACGGTATCCACGTGTACGTACCGTGGAACGTGCCGATCGAAGTCCTGGGCACCGCAAGTCGAAAGATCGTCTTTGGACGAGCTGAGAGCGGAGACGAGGCGATTGCGCCAAGTGTCGAGGGCGAGAGGGCTGGCGATGGCGACGGCGATGGATACGGAGATGACGGTGATGATGGCGACGAAGGCGACACGACAAGCGGCGGCGACGTCGACTCGTTTCGAGTCGAAGCAGCGCTGCTGGCTGGAGATAGTCAGCTCGAGCGCCAGAGCCGAAGAACACGACCGGGAAACTTACCAGTGTCGTCCGTACCACCCACCTATCGCGAAAGGCGTCCGTACGGACTCGTCAGGCGTCGACGGCGACGCGGAAGGCTCAAGATCGAGCGAATAAACGTCAGCCAAGCGCAACAACGCGAAACGACTCACCTAGGACGCGCGTGCGCCATGCAGCCACACGGAACCGAGTCGAGACGTGCCTATGGAGTCATAAGACCCAGGCGTCGACGCGGTCGCATCAAGATCGCACCTACAAACGTCAGTCGGACGCGAAATGGCGGAAATGCCTACCTTGGACGCGCAAACGCGATGCGGTCGACCTGGAGACCTAAAAGGCAAATAAAAAGGTTAGATGAGTTTACCTTCGAGTCCAGGAAGCAGGGGGAGCGTTGGCGCGACGACGGAGACTACGGATAAGCCCTCCGCGCGCTGCAATCGCAGGCATATGAGGCGCGACGCGACTTACCAAATCGGGTAACGACGCGGAAGTCACTCCAAACTTTCGCAACAAGTCTCAAATTCATTCGAATCGGACACATTTTATTGGGAACAACGTTCAGCTAAGTACATCTATTGGATTACTTTACTATACCTTTCTTTCCATCACACCACTTTGTTTATGGGGGAGTGTTGGAGTTATAAACAGATTGTTGTGGTTTGTGTTCCTACTTACATAAGCTTTCATCGCACTAGAGTAGAGTTACTATTACTATAGTTCCCTCAGTAGCTTGCCAGCATACTGAGGGTGAGTACCATCTACTAACCACCACATATACCTACTAATACCTTGTAGTTACCCTACAGGTATATACTAATATATAGTAGCTTGCCAGACTACTGAGGTTACACTACAGCTCTCCTTCTCCCTTCCTTAGGCTAGACCTTCCCTGTGCAGACCACCACCTTTCTATAGTCGCACCACGGTAATCGACTTGTCCGCTTCCTGGTCACTGTTGACACGTGCTATGGATTTCTCTCACGTCTTCATCATCCTTGGTTGGCTACGTGGACGGCTCTGCGCCCGTCTTCCCCTTCCAGTCTGTCAACCCCTCACATCTTCCACTACACTCGGCTGCAATGGACCATCAACCGGGGTACTCACGTCAATTGCCTTCTCTTTCCCTTTATCCACACTCCACTCTGTTTCGTCTTCAACGTCTCCAGTGTTTGTGGCAAGTGGCTCACAAGCAGCACCGCAGTTTGACCATGGATGGTCAGCGACAGCAGACACAGGCCATTGGAGAAATTCTTGCCAATTTGGCCACGTTGTGAATGGGATGGCCGGGTTGCTCAGGTCGCGATCCATGACAATGAGCATGGTGGGGATGCTCAATCCGCAGGGTAACTGAGCCACAATGGCTCGGACACGGTTCTGTATTTTGTCAGTAGTAATAAGCTAAATAGAGTCCTTTACGCACCAGCTGAGCCCATACGAAGTGGTGTGCTTCCATCCAAGCAGCCACATCACTGTTGGTCTTGATAGCGGCCAAGCGGGTGCTGATCAGCACGGTCACATCTGCAACAACCTCAGAAGGTGTAAGAGATGGAGGGGAGGCGACGGGAACGTTGTTCTCCATGGGTGCAGACGATGGGGATGGTTGGATAGACATGGTAGATGGTAATGGGAGGGGTGAAGACTGGCGGACACAACTGAAGCTTGCGGTGAAGGTGCGGTGAGGGAACCGTCCCGCAAACAAGATGGCTCATGTCCCAACAATTCTCACGCTGTCAATCCATAATTGCCATTTACGGAATCATTATATTCCACTCAATGCATGCCAATGATCTGAACAATGCAATCAATTAGCTTAACCACAATCATTTCCCATCCTTGCACTAACTCCGCATCGCATATTGTCCCGCAGTTGAATCACCCCTCAAGATTGTGCAAGGCTAAGGTCGATCCACCCTCAATCACTGTGCATATATCCACTTATCATGTTCCACACAACATGTGCATCTTGTTCAGAGCCCTAGATGACATCATGTATTATGCGGCCATCATTTCCCGTGGTGGAATGATTACCCGCTGTAGGGGGGGTTGGGTGTTGCTGCTGCCTCAGGTGAGGCACGCTCGACCCAGGGGCTTCTGGAGGTCTAGCAGAGCTCCCAGGGACTGGGGAGACTAGAGGAAGTAGGGAGAGTAGTGGTGGTTCAGTCACTCCAAGACTGAGCTCAAGAATGTACACTGAAGAGAAGGATTTTTCTTAGTAAGCTAAGTACAAGCCTACATAGCTAAGGTAAGAGTCCAGTATCAGTACTACCAATTCTACACCTAGAGACAGGACTGTCTCTACACCGCGATCAATGGAACGCACAACAGTTTGTATAGTTGGATCAATGTAATTTAGATGAATTTGAAAGGTGATTGTGGTTACCCTGTTCCCTGCTTGTCAAATGGAAGACCTCATGCCCATTCACTCGCGGGATGGTAGCAATGAGGCAAGAATGAACGATTAAGAGGATTGATTCCCCACAAACCAGGGTTCAGTATGTTCCATATATGGACTTACAATAATCTATTGTAAACCTGGCTATGATCCAAGATCCCTGGTCATGTTCGGGAGGACCAGTGCAATCATTTCCCACGGTTGTAGCCTCCACGGTTAAATAAGCACAGAAAAATAATTCTTTTTCTTTTGTATCAAGCTGCACAATTTTCTTTTAGAGTTAGGTGAAAAGTCCACACTGATAATTAGTACTGCGGTTGATTTTGTGCTTGCAGAATTCCCATAAATGTGAGCATTCATTTGGACGTCCGCCTTTTTGGTGCTGTCAAATGTGGAGGTTTGCCTGATTAGTAGAATAATTATGTTCCGCACCGCACATCAGAGTGATCTTTCCCAACAATCCATTGGTGTCCTGTCCCAGTTATGTTCCACTGTTGTATGACTTCCAAGCATTGCTGTTGTAACTATCAATTACAGCAGTTTGCATAAGTAATGGCACTCGCGACTTTGCCAAACAAATACAATTCATCGTGATATCTCGTGTAGCTATTACCCCTAGCGTGACACTTCACTGTACTCTATCGCGTACTTGTTAAACCATGCTGCCACGAAAGAGTCACAAGGATGCAGACATCATCGAGCCCTCCGATCCTATCAGTCAAGAAGACCTAGCTTCACCGAGCGCCATGAGTGACGAGGAAATCAGCTCGCTGACCATGATAGGCAGCCACTCATTCCTCCAGGACAGCATTGACCGTGAACTTGACAAAGCTACCCTGGAGCAGACCCCAGAGCGTGCTAATGCTCAAACAGTAGAGGGTCCAGCTGCTTCCAAGGGTAAAAAAGGTGCATATATGCATTGATACTAGTCATTACTGAACAATCGGCACTCTACAGCAAAGAATCCTCGGCCCAAGGAGCCCATCCCACCAGCACCCATCAAACTCATGTTCAACCTCTCGATCTTTCCCGCGTCGGAAAGCACCAAAGAAATGAAGAAGCGCCGGGGCCACAATTCGTACCTCAAACTCAATAGCAACATTCCGTTTGATACGTGGAAAGCACAACTACTTGTGAAGATCAATGAAAAAATGAAACCTGACCGTATTTCCTATGAAGACTATGAAGTATCATTTATGATCCCTTGTGTCTCACCCCAGCCGCTGTCCATCGTGAATGAAGATGACTACAACTTACTTTGCGAGCGTACTCAAAAGGCAAAAGACCAGCAAGCTACTGTGTACGTGCAAGAATTGAAGGTGCGGCTTGCAAAAGTATGTACAATACTGCATATATGGGACTTTCTGATGACGATTGACAGCACAAATTACATCCAAAGGAAAAAGAGAACTGCAGTCTCGAGATTATCAATTCAGGCTCGGAGAGTGATGGAGTTGGGCCTGAGATAAAGTGGAAGGCCAAGAAAATGAAGACACAGGTACATATTTACATTTTGGCGCATAACCTGATTTGTTAGGTTGATCATTGCAACGCTAGGCCCCCAAGGCCTCTGATATTGATCCTGATAAACGTCCGATCAATGACAACATCAACCGCATTCGTAACCGGTGGGCATGCTACAAGAAACCTGGCTGCGACAGCAACTACTGTTACATCAATGCAATGGATGGTGGAACACACATTCCACTCAACTTTGCTCGGTTGGACTGCTGGGCAGCAGCCATGGTAGATATATATCAAAGTTTATTTATTCTTCTAACTACACAGTACACTAGCTAAAAGGCCCGGAATTTGCTACGCTCGAGATGCCACCAAATCACAAATTGTTCGACGGTGCAGCAGCCGAACAGCTGGGAAAGAAATCACTTCTTTTGGAACGACGTGATCAGTTAGAACGATCAAAGGGAAAGTTGGTAGATACCCAGACTCCCCCCAGCGGCAATGCCCAGAATACCCCTGCCAATGCCCAGGCTGGCCCCACCAGTGCCCCGGTCTCTGTCAACCTCAACTTCGGAGAATTGCTCCACACACTCCAAGGTCGTCCACAGGAACAGACGGCGACGCAGCCACCTGTCACACCTGTGACAAATTCCATCTTCTCTGCTGAACCAATGTTATTGTCAGCTGCCCAACAGTCAAACCTTGGTCCACGCCTTTCACTTGCTGATTTTTGTCGCACATACAGCCTCTCTGATGAATTACAGATCAAGCTCCAGTCAAACAGATTCATGTCAAGCCACGCTCTACGCTTTGTGTCGCTCGATGACATCAAAGCTATCGGACTTCTTCGTGGTGAGGTCGCCCAGCTTCAAGATGCTGTGTCAGAATGGTGTGGGGCATAGAGTTGGGCAGACAGATCAACATGTACAATATGAGATGTTTGTTATGGGTACAGTTTATGGAATACCATGCTTTGTGCTATGGACCGCTAAAAGTAGCCCAAGTGACGAATGTACCCTTGTGCATTGTCAGCTGTAATAACCTCGAGTGCAAGCAGCAGATCATAAAAGATTCCATCATCATGAGAAAGCAGGTCTGCATGACGACGAATCCACACCTTGATCTTCGAAAATGCCTCTTCAATTGGATTCAAGTCGGGGGAGTAGGGAGGAAGAAACTCCAATCTAACGCCTGCATTGAAGCATGATGTCACTGGCGTGAGTAGAGTGAATACTAGGGTATGAACGCACCATATTGGGCCGTGAGTTCAAGGATATCTTCTCCATGGTGGATCCGTGCATTGTCCATAATCAATATACTTCTTGGCCCAGGATAGGGCGAGCATTGAGGGAGCTATATACATAGTAATCAGCCCATCACATGAAATAGCAATAGAAAGCATACCACTGCATCCTCGAGGAAAGACAGAAAGTCAGCACGGCGAAGTGATCCTTCAATGACGTGCCCAGCAACTATCCCATCAATGGACAGTGCTGCAACAGCCGTAAGCCGCCTTCCTCTCACAAAAACCCCCTTCATGCTGGCACGATGTGACTTTTTGGCCCTACCATTGCGTCGAATCAAGGTCCACTCATCCTTAGAGGTTTCGTCGATCCAGATCATCTCCTCTGGTGCATACTGGGCTACTTTCCGCATAAAATCAGCACGAAGGTCTTTGTCACGCTCCTGTGTGATCTTCCGAAGCTTTTTGAGGGAAATGCCAGCACGCTGAAGCTCGTGATGAATGGTAGAGAAGTGAACTGAAATGAAACGGTTGGATTCCACGAGCTCTTGAAGCTCGTCGAGGAACCAGTTTGGTTGGTGATAAACAAGTTGGAGGAGGTAATTGAGGTCTTCATGATTGAAGACTCTTGGACGGCTGAGAGCGAGGCTGCGGGGTTTGGTGACTTCGCCAGTTTCGTTGAATAGGTTCAAGATACGAAAGAATGTGCGGCGAGAGAATCCAACACACTCTAAGATCTGGCGGAGAGGGAGAAGTTGGCGCTCGTATAAACGGATGGCAGCAAGCTTGACGTCAGGTGAAATTCTACGGTTGCCCATCGTTGTGAGAACCAAAAGTCTACAGTACTAGGGGTAGCTACACGAGATATCACGATGAATTGTATTTGTTTGGCGAAGTCGCGAGTGCCATTACTTATGCAAACTGCTGTAATTCACAATGGTCAGAAATTAGTATTATTTTAGAAAAGGTCTGCGGGTGAAAAGTAGGAACACGCAACTTGGGAAAAGGGAGCAGTGGAGTGGATGCCAATGAGGTTGCAGGGTGGTAACAATGAGGCACAAGTGAACCTTTAAAAACAACCCTATTCATTTTGGAAATATAAAATATTTTCTTTTACAATTTATCTCAAACAACTTCTCCCATTCCCGCTATCATCTGCGCTCTACAACTCACTATGGGCCCCAGTAAAAATGTAAGGTTTATTGATGGCAGGGCGGCTGACTCTGGTGAGTACCAGACTAATACTGAGGCATGCATTCTAATGCATGAGAATTCAGGCCTGCTCGAAGGGCCTGGCTGGGTGCCGCCCGCAAAACCCCCAGTGGTGAATGATTCCATGGATGTTGATGGCGACAATGCGGGACACCCCACCACATTGCCAGAGTCTTGTCTCAATGAATGGAAGCCACCAGCCTTGTGTCCGCCTTGGGTATGTGAGGAAGGCTGGACACCCCCAGCACAACTACCGCAATTCAATGCAGTGAGTGCCGCAATGTTTTCGGGGACATTGTCTTGCACACAGGGCAACGGTTGGACTCCACCTCCAAACCCACCACCTTCACTCCGACCAGGCCAGGCACCCACACGTCTGGTAACCTCCCCAGATGAAATGATCCAGCCACAACAGTTCTCTCCCGAACATACCCCAGGAAACAGTAGGCATAGCCCAGCTTTGACACCCTCCATTGTTAACACCCTGATCTTAGTCAACTCAGCAGATCACTCAATGTCCACGGATTCACCTGGTTTGACGGTTCCAGAAAATCCTCCACAGCAGTTGCGCACATTAGCATCCCGAACAGAGAACACATGGGATGTGGTAGAGTCATCCGCGGGACAATTCCTCTGTTCCCCCACCAGTACCACTGAAGATTATGAACAAACCGCGCCACTGCCCACAAATGAGTTACATGATTATGATGTTATCGACATCAGTGTTGATGGACCACACTATGGGCCCGACCGCAGGCCACGATATCCATCCCCTCCCCTTGTGTCATTGTCTCGGGGTGATGAAGAAATGGCTCATCAAACCCATGTTCGAGCTCAAGGTAAGTACACCCTGTCACGCATCCAACATTTCTAACCATTTTACAGAGCAGTGGCAGAGGTATTGGGATCATGACGACACTGGCTCCCGCAGCGAAGGTAAGTCAATATTTCATCTGGCTAATCTCGGTATCAAATCTGTTTAGATGATTGGTGGCAGCATATGTACATGCTGGCTCATATGGACACTGTAACAGCGGAATTTGATACACTGTGGGACGAATGTGAGTGCTACAGTCCCTTTTTGCAACATATTACTTACAAAGACTTAGTTGAGGCTGCGCGTGGAGTTGGACTCCGATTTTACAAAGGCCGCTGGCGGCCATCTCCCGCAAGGAAGGACTTGGATCAGCCTTTGTTTTCGATGTATAATACATATGCCAACATGCTTATTGCAGAGACGCGGCAGTGGCGCCAGTTACTTACACATCGGGCAACATTGGCACATTTCCGCGATGGGCTCCGCCGCGGGTCAGAGCTAGGGGCGGGAGAGTCAGATGACTCGATAGGTGATGGGCAGGACCTTGATGGATTGATAGACCTGGACCCCAATGCATTGTAAACACATTTCATTCCCTGTACGTTGTTATGTGCCAAAAATGTATATTTTATGGTATGGAAAGCCCTGGCCAGTACAAAAATTATTTACATCTCTTTCTTGGGCTTGGAGTGGGGATATCTGCATCTGGTCTTGGGGGCACTTTTCTTTCCCGTGTGGAGCATCTCTTCTTTTTTGGATTGCTTCCACCTCCGGCATTTCCATTGCGCAATTCATTGGGATCAGATAGTGCTGCAGATAGTTCCATAAGCAAAGGTTTGCAATCACTTTGACACCACAGCTTACCCGTCTGGTCATGTGGTATGTCATCCTGGGTATTTGCAACACGTGCATCTATGGCTATAAAGTATTTATCCTGTTATATTTTCAGGACTAGTATTCCGCACCTTTTCTCTTTACCCGCGGCTTAGGTCTGGTTTGCACAGTGCCATTAGGGTCATCGCCTAGCTATCAGTTAGACTTTCTCCTGGAATTTGATTTATTCATGTTACCTATTTTCTTCCTCCGTGCTGGAGCGGGCTGTAGTTGACCAGTTCCCGCGGTTCCTCCTCCAGACATTGGTTGGTCTGGATTTTATTAGCTGATGGATTATTTTCAAATGTGTTACTTACTCCCATTCACATTGCTGACTTTCTTTGACTGGCCAACTTTCCCAACGTTGTGGGTACACTGACCTGCCGAAGCAGTACCCACGGGAACCAATCCTAATGTAGAACAAGAGGACTTGGCTCCCACTGGCCTGATACCCACGGCCATATTATCTGCAGGATGTCCACCAGAGGAGCCACCACTTTCGCCATGATCTGAATAATATTTAGTGGATAATATCTGTTTACCTGTATCACATACCATCTGTGGGAATTGATCCCAGTGCAGCACCATCGGAATTGGCACCTGCAGGCTTCTGACCCGCGGCCATTGTATTTGATGGATGTCCAACGGAGGAGCCGCAATTTTTTCTTTGGCCTGAATAATGTTTAGTGGATAATATCTGTCTACATGTATCACATACCATCCGCGGGAATTGATGCTGGTGCAGAACCACTGGGCATGGCACCCATGGGCTTGTTACCCGCGGGTCGACTACTAGGCCCCTGGCCTTAATAACATTTAGCTTATAATACCTGTATATATGTATTACTTACCACCTCCATTGCCATCTATCCGCCGTGCTTTCTTTGGTGGGCCTACCTTGAATGTTGCAGGACCTGTGGGTGCCTTGTCAATATCGTTTCTGGCTTCAGTATCTGCCTCCTGGTCTTCCTCGCTATTCTGTGGGTCCTCTTCATCAGTAGTGGTATCTGTTCAATCCATCAGCAATTGTCGTTAGAACTAGCCAATATATAACCTCCTGCACATCGCTTGGACTGGGCACCCGTGGATTTTCTACCTGTGGGTCCACTACTTCTTCCCTGGTTTGAATAATGTTTAGTCAATAATATCCGACCCTATGTATTACATACCACCGCTATTCCTGTCTGTCTGATGTGCATTCTTTGGTGGGCCGACCTTGAATTTCGCCAGACCTGCAGGTGCCTTGCCAGCATGGTTTCTGGGTTCAGTATCAGCTTCTTCATCTTCCTCACTATATTCTCCGTCCTCTTGATCGTCAGTAGTGGTATCTATCCAGTTTGTCAGTAACTACCGTGGGACCCAGTCAATATATACTTTCCTGTGCGTCTCCTTTTCCCTAAACTCTTTGTGGATGGCTCATTGGGTTTGCTGACCACAGGCTGTGTTGATCCGTCCAATTTTATCCACATGTTGAATTTAAAGATGTCCGCAGGATTGGTATCCTGCCGGCCTTTCCACCATTCCAGGATTTCTGTTACTTCATTGTTGTTAAACCGGGTCAGTTCTTTGAACAATACATGGGAGGGAAGATAGTGGTTTGAAATGTAGGTACTTGTGTCCTCCGTGATTGCACCCCAGGGGATGGACAACGACGCCCACCCACACGCCTTTCCTGAGGGGTGCAATATGTATATATCATTGAAAGCTGGTAAGGGACTTACAGTAATGGTAGGCCACAAATGCCTGCATGACATCTTTCTTCTCTTGGGCACTCATGTTCAATATGATTGGGATCCGCGGTGTACCATCATCTCCCATTGGGAGTTCTGCCTCTGGCCGCTTCTTCCCCTTTCTTACCTTTGTCCTCCACAATGCTTCCTCCTCTCCACTTTCCTCCACATCCTTGTCCTTGTCCTGGCCGAATACATCAAATACATACCTGGACCACCTTTCCTCCATCCTCCCCCAATCATCAAACCACCTGCCACTCCCTATCTCATCATTATAGTCATGACTGCATATTTCAGTGTGGAGATTCACTTTCTGTTAATGAAAACTTACAAGCTCATCATAGGGTCCCCATCGGATCCTTTCCACGCCGTTATCACCACCACCCGGGTCCCGCATTGTTTCCACATCTCCTCGGCAAACTCTCTTACATATTGTTTACCCTTTGTGTCCGCGGTCCTAGAATCTGGTTAATTGAAGCATGATATGCAAATGCGTCACCCACAGGCTCTGGATATCCTCAGTTGGGTGTGCTTCATTCCACTCCTTTGCAGTCCTTTCTGCCTCCTCCCATTGCTCTGTGGACATCCTTCTTATCAGCTTGTCCACCGCCTTCTGATATTTCCCGATGTACCCTGCACTCCCTGATTTGTGGCCAGATTTCTCTAACAACTTCTTTATTTGCTCTTTCCTCTGCTTCATGATCACCCCACATGCATTCCATTTCCAGCCATACGTCACCAACTTCTTTCGGGAGCGAGTGCGGGAATTGTTGTAAAGCCAACACTGAATTGCCTACAAACATAATTTGTGCCATGTATGCTTCAAGACCAAAAAAAACACTCACCTTTTTCTTGGTAACCCACTGATGGGTCTTCAGAGTCTTGTTGGGGCCCAACCTATGAATGGTGTCACTGATCTTTCTCAGTACCGACCTTTTTTGGGGCTTGTCCCCCTCCATCCAGGACTTAAGGTTCTCCTGGACGATGGCAATCTCATCATCTCTAAGGGGGGTATTCCCTGGTGCTGTGGAGTGAGACTCTTCACTAGAGCTGGCATCCTGATACTCTGGAGTAGCCATGGAGGAGTTGTGGTCACAGTCCGAAGTCTCAATTTTGGGGCACATACTACCGGGTTGTCAAATGAAATTCCCGCGGTCAATCTGTTCACATGTCATTTCAACCCTTCACCCCACCTTACTATTTGTCGCAAAGTGCAATGCCAGCATGGTGGCGCTGGGCTTGTCCCCCTCCATCCAGGCCTTAAGGTTCTCCTGGACGATGGCAATCTCATCATCTCTAAGGGGCTATTTCCTGGTGCTGTGGAGTGAGACTCTTCACTAGAGCTGGCATCCTGATACTCTGGAGTAGCCATGGAGGAGTTGTGGTCGCAGTCCGAAGTCTCAATTTCGGGGCACATACTACCGGGTTGTTGAATGAAATTCCCGCAGTCAATCTGTTCACATGTCATTTCGACCCTTCACCCCACCTTACTATTTGTTGCAAAGTGCCTTGCCAGCATGGTGGCGCCTGCCCATGGAATCTCGGTTATCAGCAGATCCCTGCTATATATGTCTAAGTGCTATTTTGGTCAAGTCATTTTGGACAAACATTCTTTCGGCTATCTGGAGATCTTATGCCATAAAGGGTAAGATTGCCTTTGTGCCTGATCCGAGTTTGGCAGCAATGTTGATCAGAGTCACAAATCCCGAACAC
>Ga0307518_10001537_pt1 | contig 17087 bp, 15 predicted proteins | sample 25_EM_MG_FD_203889 | JGI IMG/M metagenome (GOLD analysis project Ga0307518, IMG submission 203889) | Populus trichocarpa ectomycorrhiza microbial communities from riparian zone in the Pacific Northwest, United States - 25_EM | ecosystem: Host-associated > Plants > Roots > Unclassified | place...
CTCACTCTCTCTCAGTCAGTATCCCCTCAGTACTTTGAGTCTTGTAGGCTTCAGTGAAGGTCTAAAGGCTCTGATATTCAAGTTTTATCCAATCTATTCAAGTCCAATTGTTTCTCTAGGCTCAATCTGAGTCTAGCCAGTCTATCCTTCATCTCCCATTGCTTCTGGACATCAGGAGCCCCCTTGCCCCTTTGCTGCACCAATCTCTAGGTGTAGTATCACTGCTTCAGTCCCAGTCAACTCAATCCCCGCTTTGACACTTCCTAGGCTATAGGAAGAGTCCAGACCCCTGTCCCCTTTGTCTTCCATCACTCCTGTACCCTCCCTATGTTGGCTCTCGCTCAGTCTTCCAAGCCTGGCTTCCCTGTCGCCTTTTTCCATCAGCTCCACCAGTGGCCATCAAGTTGGCTTTGTGGAAGTTGAATTACTACAGGTATCCTGGATCGCTATATGGTGGAATACCTGTCGAGCAAACTTTCCAGGTTCGTCAAGTCTATCTCAGATACCAATACACCCCGCATCGCAACGCCACGTTCGAAATTGATGACATTGCAACCACCGGGAATAGCTTTACCTACTGCGGCACATACCCACTCTCAACAACAGGAAACACTCTTACGCTAACCATCACCAATCCTTTTTGCATCTCTGTCTATTCTGATAATCGAGCTAAATGTCGCTTCGCAGTGGGCTTTGCGCAGAGGCAAACCACCACTCGCACTTTTTCGTAGTCCTTTGTTGGTGTTGTGTTTGGGTTATTACTCCAACCCAAATCCACACTTCGACTCACCGCACAGGCGTTTGTTGGTGGTTCTACCTTTCTTGACAGGTTTGAGGTGGATCAATTCAGCAACTGTAGGTCTTCATACATTTATTATCTGTTTGCTTCCAGGGGGGATTGGCAGATGGGGTCGTGGCTCCTTCACTCAGGCTTGAGTATGAGCACGATCAACACATTTTTATCTCTCGACCTGGTATGTTTTTTTTGTTGACTGGCCGTGATGTCCTGCTCACAGGTGTATCAGATTAAAGCATTGCCCCTCTCCTTCCATACAGCAAACGAGCTCCACAAGCGAGCCGAGTTACTACCCAGCGGGCCACGCTGGAAGTCACAGGAGATCCTCACATCCCATCCAACAAAGCGGCCCGTCTTCCTCTACTGGCGCGACTCCCTCAAACTTCTACAGTATCTCTTCAACTGCCCCGAATTTCTGACTTCAATGGAGTTGACTCCATATTGCTTGTATGAGACGGCAGCACGTCTCTGTCGGGTGTATACGGAATGGATGTCGGGCGATGATGCATGGTCTATGCAGGTCAGTTTCCCGCAATTTTGAGGGTTCCCACTCTGATATCAACCAGTCACAAATCCCCACAGGTGCGACTCTTCTCGGAACAATGCTTTCATCGGACAAAACTAATATTTCAGTCTTGACGGGTGATCACATCGCACATCCATTGCTCATCAGCCTTGTGAACATTAAGATGGCGACCCGGCTCAAGCTTTCCTCCCATGTGTCAAGTCCGGGTCTACTCCGGTAAGGGGTCTGGTCAAGTCCGGACAAAAGCGGACAAGGGACAAGGGCAGGGGGCTGGACAAGGAGTTAGTCCAGCCAGAGTTGGTGACTGCTTGGATTCAATGACTAAGGTCAACGAGTGTTGATCCCTTGCGTAGGTTCCGGTCAAGAGGTTGGAGATGGAGACGGAGACGGAGACAGACAGAAACTGGAGTAGTGACTATGGTTGATTTCAGACTGAGGAGTACAGGATAATCTACAGAGTACTTATACTAAGTGCAAACTAGGGACGAGTATATATGGTGACAAGTAAACAGCCTAAAGAGCGGACAAGGGATAACTAGAGAAAGTACTAGGTCAGGTCCGGGTAAAATAAAGTCAGGTCCGGTGAAAATGCTACAAGGTATAGGATATATCAAGTTCACGGAGAACTCACGAACGGGCAGGGTAGATGGTGAGGTGTGGTAACGAATGAACAGAGGATAGTCCAAGGGTCGTACTTAATGGAGGCATATCTGCGCGACTGTGACCGGAGTAACTGTGAGCGACCAGAGTTGGGCTAGAGTACTGCGATGCAACCGGAGTGACCGGGTAAGACCCGGAGCTGGACATGGTCGTAACACCATGCTTTCCTCCTCGCCGCTCTTCTTCTGGTCCCGAAGTTTGTTCACAAGAACAAGCGGATGAAGGGCGTACTTGAGGACCACCTAATCCATCAATGTCTTGATATCGTCTTAGAACCCCTGAAACGTGCTGCTCAAGTAGGAGTAATGTTGTCCAATCCATTGGGCCACAATAGGTATTGCTTTACTCCTATTGCAAGCTACATCATTGACACACCCGAAGCCACAATGCTAGCCATCATCGGGGGGAAGACGTCTCCTGTTACAATGGCCATGTACAAACAATTCGGTGATCCTTTTCAGCATGAACCACGTACTTCCTCGACCACTCTTGCTCAACTTGTAGCTGTCGCCTCAAAGGCTGACCCCAGCAATCTCAAAGCCTACTTCTGTGAAGCGCAGAAGTTCCATCTCAACAGTGTCCATATACCGTTTTGGCGCAACATTCCTATGTCGTGTCCTAGTAGGTTCCTTACTCCGGAGATGCTCCATTACTTTCACAAGGAATTCTGGGATCACGACTGTAAGTGGTGCATCAACGCGTTGGGCCCTGAGAAGATTGACTTTAGGTTCTTGGTCCTTCAACCTGTTACAGGCTTCCATCATTTCAAAGAAGGAATTTCATTGCTCAAGCAGGTGACAGGTCAAACTCACCAAGACGTTCAACGGTCAATTATCAGGGTCATTGCTGGGTCCGCCCCATGTAACGTTGTTATCGCTGTCTGTGCTTTAATGGATTTCCGCTATCGGGTACAAGCCTACCACATCACAGAGAAGGACCTCGAACTCATCAGTTCTGCCCTCCATGAATTCCATTCGCACAAGCACTCTATACTCGACGCTGGCCTGCATTGTGGGACCGCCAACAAGCCAATCAATAACTGGTATATTCCCAAGCTTGAACTGATGCAAAGTGTGGTCCCAAGTATCCCCAGGGTTGGTGTTACTATCCAATGGTCCGCTGACATCACTGAGCATGCCCATATCGACCAAATCAAGGACCCTGCGCGAGGCAGCAACAACCATAATTATGATCCCCAGATCTGCCGACAACTTGATCACCTGGAGAAATGCAGGGGCTTCAAGCTTGCTATGTCCTTGAAGGACCCTGAGTTAGGGCTGGATACATCTACCGGTGCCATGGACGGTGAACCAGGCGACGAGGAAAATGATCCATCTGTCATCTCGCGATGTGTCACAGATTATTTTGCATGCTCGCTTCGTCTAGCTTCTTCAACACCCGACACTGTCCCCCTCCCTCGTCGCACGTTCTCAGCCAGTTGCATTGCATTCAACCTCGCTTATGACCCTCATATTCGCCACATCTCTGTTGATAATGCCACAAAGCAGTTTGGTCTTTTGGACTTGCGAGCAGCTCTCGCCAACTTTCTCTCTTATGAGAGATCTCACAGTGTGGACTCAGTACATCCCATTGGTGGCGGGCCTCGTAAGGCTGCAGAGAACACTGAGCTTCCATTCGAGGACATCCAAGTTTGGTTCAAGTTGTGCCTGCAGACAACAGAGATCCACACTCACTCCATTTTACCTGCGCAAACTCTCCTTGCCTCCCTACCTGAAGGCGACTGGAAGTATGGGCGTTATGATTCAGTAGTCGTAAACGTGGACGGCACCAAGATTTGGCCCGCTAGTGGCCTTCAAGGTCTGTTATCCATCATTTTATTTTGTATTTCAACAATTTTTATCCCATGCCTGATCAGGACACTCGATTGCACAACTCCACCTCATTATGCGGCCCTTGGGCAAGCTGCATGAACGATGGCCATGGGCTGATTGTTTTTTGACTTATGTCCAGCATTTTGACGTTATCTGCTGCAAACCTTTGACTCAAATGCAAGTATTGAGGAGGGCTATCCATTCTGGGGGACAGCGCCTTGGTGAAGTCATTCCAGTTTCTCAAATCAGGGCCTATGCAAACCTGATACCGCGTTTCGGCCAACACACAGACTCCCGCCTCATGTCATTCAACAGTTCCGAACATTGCCACAAGTTTTTCCTTGGCAAGTACTTCGATAAGAACACCTACTTCTCTTTGACTTTATAAGTACCATTGGTCCGTGCACCTGGGAACTTTGGACCTTTGTTTCATCATTCCTTTTGTACCCCCATAATGTTTCTGCCTGTTCACCCCAATAAGTTCCGTACCGTAGATGCAATACACAAACTGGGTTCATATCCTGTACCAAGGGAAGGGTGTGACATGGCCACGATGGACAAGATTACAACTCAAGAGCTCGCAGGAGCAATCGTTTTCGAGACCACCGCCAATACACCTAGTTGTGCTCGCAATAAGTACCTAGGTTTTATTCTTGATCAAATCTTCTCAGATGCTGCCATCATTGATACCACTCCATTGGACAAGCTGGTTGTGCCGCCACGCACAATCTCAAAGTTCAACCCTTGTATGCCTGGCAATGCCAACGGCGCTGGCGCTTACTGTCGCAAACTGGATATCATTCTCATTGAAAAAGCAGATACCCCTACTGATTCCATCTTGTGGATGAGCCCCAAAGTTATTGCCGAATGCACAAACCAAGCCTGGAAACCCTCCACACCAAAGCATATCTCGTCTTCCTCGATCAACCTTGGAGGTGTTTTGTTCTAGCCTTATCCATTGTGAAAGAGGAAATGCACATTCACTTCTACGATCGCTCCGGCGGTTCTGTCTCACCACCCATCAACATTCAATGCAATCCCAGAGCCTTTGTTGCTGTTCTTGCCACCATCATGTTTAGTTCTTGGCTTTGTATAGGTTTTGACTCCACCATTACTGTGAGGCTGGTCCAGCCCTTGCGGGTTTCACGACGAAAGGTTATCTACAAGTCAACTCGTACCAATGTCCCAGATGCCATCCCGGAGGAGTCGGGTGATGATCACGACCCCAGCTCTCATCCAGAATCAAGCACGTCCATGCCCCCAGATTCCCTCCCTAACTATGTCAACGTCATTTCGTCACAATCCACTTCACCAACTTTCCTCCTACCTTCCGAGGCAAGTCTCAATATTTCACTCACTGGCTCAGCCCCTGACTCCAACACTCTTGCAGGCCCAATCAGAGAGATCCGAGTTCGCAGTGTCATATATGAAATATTGGAGGTATTGTTCTCTTTGGCGGGGTTCTTAGGCTGAGGTACTGTGATCTATCTTGCCAGACATGAGGGGAGATTGTATATTATCAAGGACCATTGGCTTATCAATCACTGGGTGGTGGAGGTTTCCCCTGGTGTTGTCGACATCACTTCTCGATATCATTCGGAGAGGCACCAGACATTCATGAAGGGTATGAGGACACATGTCTGGACGGTCATGAGCCCGTGTGGGCGCCCTCTCTCAAAATTCAGGACAAAGTATGAATTGGTCAAATGTATCAAGGACGTTCTTATCGGTAGGTGGACGTCTTTCTCTCGTGAAGACATCCAAGTTAATATACAAATCAGTTCAAAAGGAAGCGGTAGCAAAAGGGATCCTTCATCGTGATGTCAGTCCCTTCAATGTTTTAATAGATGACTCTGCGGATGAGTTCCAAGGAATGTTGATAGATTGGGAGTTCGCAGTGGAGATCACTGTCCGACAGAAGTATAGCATTGGCGGTACCATGAGTTCTTTTTTTTTTTTTTTGGGGGGGGGGATCACAATAACTGACTTGATCCAGGGTACTATTCCATTTCCTTCAATGTACCTTCTTGGGCAAATTTCAGATGCCCTTAAGAAGAATCCTTTGAAGAACAGAAGTGCCTACAAGGAGGACAATGCCACATCTGTGCAACTCCGTGTGCACACTGATGACAATTTCACTGTTGAGCATGTGCCTGCGGATGATATAGAATCACTCTTCTACGTCTTCATTTGGATCCTTGTTCTCTATAACAGACCGCTTGGATGGGAGCGGGAGGGCTTTGACTTCAAATCTTCTATACTTGCCCAGTGGAGCAAGCACGCCATTTACAATCTCAAGGTGGCAAAAAACGCGAAGATTGCATTCATTTCTAGTCCCAATGGCAAAGCACTAGCGGACAACATCTCTCCATACTTTGAAGACCTTCTCCCCCTTGCTGAAAATTGGCGGCAAATCTTCAGGACCAAGTGGAACGCTGAGAAGAGAGTTGACTTTGACTCTCTACTCCAGATAACTAACCAGTTCCTTGAGACAATGATGCCGGAGGACCTTCCCGACATAACAAACGAACACCTGAGCATGGAAGCCGAAAAGGAGGCCCTTCGCCTCCCACTTCCTTCCCCACCAGTAAAGGTGGACATGGTTTCTGGAAAGAAACAGGTCTGCGATGACAACATTCACAGCATGGGCGATGTACCTCTTTCTGTTGTGCACAAACGTCCTAAAGGTAGTTGACCTCGATACGCGTACTCTACACGCTGTGATTTTTTTGTCTTGTTCTACGTAAATTTGCTTGCAACTGTGATATTTATGTACCCATGTTGTCACTGTTGTAGTGCCCTCTCCATCACCCAATCTCATGGTGCATTCACCATCGAAGAAAACCTTGAGAAAATCGAAGCAGCATTGTGAGGATGACAGAGACCCTTCTCAACAGAAAAAACTCAGGGCCAATGCTTCCTCGCTGCCCACCATCGACTCAAGCTCTGGATCCACACAACCTCGTTGCAGCGGTAGGGCAGGTGCCGGGTCTGGAGGACATACTTGTCGACAAGAAAGTATGATTATATCTTATCTTATCTAATCTTGGAGATTTCCAGAGATCACAGTTACATGTGATTCGGAGTAGTGACAACTGCAATGCCGGTAGATCACATGATTGGCTCCACAAGTTAGCCGGAACTATCACAAGCAAGGCACGTGTTTAACACATGTTGATGCATGTTGCAGGCACGTTCCAGATAACTACATATATGGAAAGTGCACTTACTACATATGGGAATATGGTAAAATAGGCGAGAATAATACTTATCTATGCACAGACCATGCACCACAGGTATATATACCCTGTAGGATTCCCTGTAGTAAAATAGTTCAATACAGTCTCAACTGTTCTCTTATTACTCGCTACTCAACAAACACTCAACTACAAGAACCAGCTACTAGCTATCAAAGGTATGCTTGTGTCCCTCCACTGCTGTTGCCCCAGTTTTGTTGCTACAGGTTATGAGCCCTGTTTAAGGCCATAGCAGACCACACACAGCAGTACTGTCTATGTCACTGTCTTCTGTTATGAATCTTGAACAGCTCATAGCTGAAGTTCTTCACGAGTTACCGTTTGCTTTTGCCATGTTATCTCTTACGATATATTCTTCATTTGTGTTTTGGTATGAATGCTGGAGATACAACTACATTGCCGCACTCTTTGTGTGCTATGCAGTTCGTCTCATTGTTAACTCGCAGTCACCTGCTATTCCTGCTCCCCTTGATGGTCCCGACAATGAGGGTGATTCCTCTAACGTCGATATCCCTCCAAGTATTCACCAAATGGTGGATTACTATTGGAGTGAAGCTGTTCGGAATTACCAACAGTACCAGGGTAGGACATTCCATAGAGCCGATGAGCTCAGTGGAAACTTGGGACATATTAGAAGGCCTTTGCCTTTTGATATGCAGGAACAGCTCTCCTTTGTTAATCATGACCGTTTCTACGGTTATATTGACAGTCACATTCCGGTCCCTGATCCCCGGTGGGCTTTGCCCTACCAGTTTCATGTCTTGTTCAGACATTGGCAATCTGTTATCATTGAGTCTCTTCTGTATGATGAAGAGATATTCATTGATAACGTTTCAGATGCCAATTACCTTCGAACAGACATCTGACTCCGACTCAAGGAGTTTGCCCAAGAACAGGCCCAGGCCGATCTCCAGGCAGAATTCATCTCAAGGCACCTTGCCAGAATACGTCCCGGCACCTCTAGCCAGGAGCGAGAGCAAGCTTTGGATTCAGGAAAGGGGAAGGACCGAGCAGGGAAGAAGGATAGTAAGGGTTGGTAATCGTCAAGTGGTACAACCGTGACGAGGTCCGACTCCCCCACCTTCTTACGCTGCTGACCGCTGTGCAGCTCTTCGTGAGCGCTGGCACCTGCGCCCTGACGTGATTGCAGAAGGAGAAGTCGCTGCTGACATACAGCCCGATCTGGAGCAGAACGGTCCGCCCTCCACCAGAGGAGTCTGGACTCAGTACGTACAGGGAGTTTCAGAGGAGTTCTACGTTGAGTTACGACGTGGAATCGGACGTGCCGCCCACTTGGACTCTCATCCGTCCAAGGAGTATGGTGGTACAGTAGTTCAGGCGGTAGTCCCGGCTTACCAGAGATGCCTCCAGGACACCCCTCTTCCTCTATCAGCAAACCCCTTTGCAGCTCCAGAAGAAGGCCAGGTCAGAGGACAGGTCGGCAAGGAAAACGCCCTTGTATACCCAGAGAATCCACAGGTCCATTGGGCCTTCCACGGACCTTATATTCCTCCCTCTGCTAAGCTCCATATGTACTCAATGCCACATGCCTGAGCTAACTTCATTGGGAAGGACTTACCATCCCTCCATTATGAAGATCCTGCTCTTGCGACAGTCCCAGCATTCTGGATCGACGCAGCCCCAGAGATCTACCAGCCAGCCAGCAGATGGCGGCATCCTCTCTACGCTGTGCACCGATTTTCCGGAGCTATCCCGACTCTTCGGGACTGGCACGACTGGCTCAAAGTCAACTTCCAGTACACCTGGAAGCAGAGGATGCGACGAGCTCAGTACTCGATACCCATGTGCATGGAGCAACCTGGTCTCCTCTTTGAGGAAAGCAGGGATCTCTGGGTGGCTCACACCACTCTCATCCATCTTGATATGGCGGACTACCAAAATGGAGCATTTTCGTTCCATGGACTCCAGCCCCACTGGCTGTCTAGTCAGGATTGATGTGATGATCTCACACTCCTGCACGACAGGCACAAGGCTGGACGAGAAGGTGATGAAGCTATCAATGTTGATGCAGAACAATCAGATTCCGGGATTCCTGGAGGAGCCCTTGATTAGGTGCTACCCAAGTCCCTATTGGCACCCAATTCCCTACTCCGGGAAGGGTAGACCACTTCTAAAATCTGATAAGGGACTTCTTAAGTCTGTCTCTGCTTACATCTTGTACGATAAGGCTCCAGTTGTTCTTTTTACACCTTACGAAATTTTTCCACAGTCTATGCTTACTTACGAGTTCTGGTCTTTGGACGGCAACAGGGTTGTCTCCAATTACCATTACTGTCCTGATTACGAATTGGACATTTTCCTTGACATTTTACCTAGGCAATGGTCATATCTGACCTTTACGATACCTACAGATTCCTCAGATGCCTCATCTTCAACAGAAGAGGATACAACGTCCGAAACTTCCTCATCTTCTGATGAAGAAGAAATCTTTCTTCCCGCTTCTACCTCTACCGATGTACCAGAACTGATTTTACTAAATCTTTTTGATTTTTGAATATATCAGAATCATTATGTCTGGAAACACTGGAGACATAAAGAAAACCACACCCGTTCTCACAGGCGCCTCCAATTACTTGGAATGGAAGTCTGCCATGAAGTCACTTTTACAGGTCATGGGAGTTTGGCACTATGCACCCACTCAAGTCACTGCTGTCATTGCTGGACAAGGTGGTGCAACCGCCGAGCAACAAGCGACTTATGAAACCAATCAGGATAAGGCCCTCAGTACAATCACATACTATACATCCACACTCATCAGACAGAATCTGATGAATGAGAACGACCCACACACTGCGTGGGAACAACTCAATACCTCTTACGGGACTCCTGGCACTGCTGGTGTCTTTGTTAAGTTCAAACGTCTCACTCGGATGACAATCCAAGGGAACCGGGAACCTGCTCCTGCCCTTAACCAGATGCAATCTACAATTGGTTATTTGGCCTCCAATGGCCTAACTCTCCCTAACTCTGCTCAAGTGATGTTACTTCTTGGCGCCTTACCAAATGACTGGCAAGGATTTGCTTCTACGCTTCTGGCCACCTTACACATCAATCCGACAGCTGCTCAAATCGCTGCTGGTGTTCAACAGTTGACATTTGATTCAGTTCTTTCTAAAATAATGGAAGAGTGGTCTTGAAAGTCTGGCAAATCCATCATGCCAAGCCTAAAGGATAGGAAGGAGCAAAACGCACAGGCTGGACCTTCTCGCCTGAGATGCAAGAAGTGTTCTGGACGTCACAGTACCGCAGATCACCATGATGACTATAAAAAGATGTTCATTCCTAATGCCACTGCTGGCCCTTCCACATTCCCGCCGAAGAATCAGGGTGGTGGAAAAGGGAAAGGAGGAGAAAAGAAAGGAAAAGGAAAACAGCCTTACAAGGGTAAAGGCAAACAGCGTCAAAACGCCGCAGAACAAACCGCTCAGATTGTCGAGCTCCAAGGAGACTCTGATGACGAATCCGATGCTGGGTCTGTCTTTAATATTCCTGAGACAGGCTGGTCTGTGCTCACTCCATCCCAACTTGCTGCAGAGTCAACATTACGTTCTGTGCATAATGACCTGGCAAGACAGAAAAGGGATGATGAGGAATATGCATGTAGATTAGCTATGAGACCATGGACTCCCAATGATGGGACCATAAAGTATCGTGATGACGGTTTTGTTTGTGACCAATATAACGATGAAAGCTTTGACTGTTATACCTTGTGCACCTCTAAGGAGAGTGACAACAAGTGTCCTTGCTTATCATCTAATCACTCAGGACAAAAAACCGAATCACACTGCCCCAAGCACAAACATTTAGATGGTTTATGGCTTATGGACTCTGGTGCAACCGATCACTCCATGCCATTCCTTGCAGATTTCTTGACTTACAAGAAATTGCCAAAACCAGTCAATGTGGGTACTGCTGGTGCTGAAGTTATTCAGTTTTTAGGCATAGGAACAGTTGCCTTCAAAGCTAAAGTTGGCAATGTTCAAAAACAAATCTATCTTCGACACATATACTATTCTCCATCTGGAGATAGACGTATATGTTCACTTCAATGGCTTACCTCAAAGCTCAAAATGAAACTATATGCTGACACGAAGATAACTCGTGTCTTCAATTCACGAAATGAAGTCTTCTTGGAAGGGACTAGGTTAATTCCAAGAAACAACCTCCATTGGTTCCATGGGAAACTGATACATCAGACTGGAGCTCTTGGACTTCTCGTGGATTTGGACATTAAATCCCTCTCAACGGTGCAATGTGCCACCGTAACAAATAATTTCAACTCTTATGATCTATGGCATAGTCGTTTAGGTCATCCTAACCCTCAAACTATGTGGCATGCTACTTGCGCTACTGATGGTATTGAGAAATTGGACATACCTACGAAGACACCACTCTGTCCTGACTGTCAGATTGGCAAGATGCCTTCAAGGTCTTTTCCATCTTCTGAAAAATGAGCAGACAAGATACTTGAAATGGTACACTGCGACCTGGTCAAGTTCCCCATTTTGTCGTACTATCGACACAAGTACTGTCTCACAATCATTGATGACTACTCTTGATATGGAACCGTTTGCCTTTTGCGGTTAAAGTCGGACACTGCTACTGCATTCTGTACCTGGGTAACCTGGGCTGAGAAGCAAACTGGTCATTCATTGCTCCGAGTATGCTCCAATCAAGGAGGAGAATTTATGGCAACCATATTTAAAACCTTCCTCACCTCTAAAGGGGTAGAACAACAACTCTCTGTTTCGGATCATTCACAACAAAATGATCGCACAGAAAGGTTCAATCGGACCTTACTCGAGAAAGAAGAAACAATGCGTCACGCAGCATGTCTACCAAAGAATCTTTGGAACTTTGCTCTTGACACTGCAGTCCATGTCTACAATAGGACACCAATGCATCGCATCAATTGGAAAACACCTGTTGAACTTCTGTTCAACAAGAAACCCAATATATCCTATCTTCAAGTATTCGGATGTCTAGCTTACGTCCACATTCCAAAGGACAAGCGTAAAGACAAACTCACTCCGAAAGCCAAAGAAATGATATTTCTTGGTTATGAACCAGGAACAAAGGGTTACCGCATCTTGCAGAACAATAGATCTATATATGTGGAAACAACAGCCACATTTGTTGAAAATCTCTTCCCTAATTGTCCTGAAGAAAAGTTGAAAAAGAAAATTGATATACCTGAACCAATTCATCCTTCTGAAGAAGAAGCAACAGGTAATAATGATGAAAATAATCACCAACCTCCACCCGATGATCTGGATTTTCCACCCATTGACCCATCACAACCAGATGACGGTCATATAAACAGTGATGATTCAAATGACACCACAAAGCCACAAAGTCCACCCCAACGCCCTCCTAAACCTACTATTGAGGAAGTCATTGATGATGACATGCAAGCTCCTCAAGGAGGATCTTATGCCCCAGAAATACCTGGATTAAGATGTAACTTTGGTCACCAAACACAACCGCCAGCTGATATGGGAAATAGATATAACTGAGAAGGAATTCAACCTCATGTGTTACAACCAGGAGAAATACCCTTCAGAAATCGCTATCATGTAAATTCCCCAGCAGCTCCCGAACCTTGTCGCAATCCCCTCGTATTCGAAACCCACCTTCTCAACAAGATAATATATATGGCCAGAGAACTCCTGTGGAAATTGAACAAGAAATTGCACAAGAACGAGAATGGCTTCGAACAATCTTTGGAGAACGACCAAACCTTGTTCCACAAATGGAACAACCTCATCCTGCACCTGCAGAACCTCTACCAGAGGCACCCCCAATTATACTTCCACTTCCAAACATGGATGAAGACGAGAATGAAATGGAAGATGTCATTGTTCCCAACAAAGACGTCGATACCATGATGATGCTGGGAAAGCACTACATTCTCAATTACATCATGAAACAAGCGGCCAAACTGCTTAAAGGAATTCCGTACCATTATAAGAACGTGAAGAATTATCCTATGGAAGAACAAAAGAAATGGGAACAGGCATGCAAGGAAGAAATCAAATCTATTGAAGATAGAAACGTATGGACTTTGGTGGATTGTCCGCCAGATCGAAAACCCATCAAATGCCGTTGGGTATTTGCAAAGAAATCGGATGGAAGATTTAAAGCCTGCTTGGTTGCAAAAGGCTTTTTGCAAATCTATGGTGAAGACTATGATGAAACCTTCTCACCGGTCACACGCTTTGAAACAGTATGACTGTTTCTGGCTTACACATGTCGAAATGACTGGGAAATTGAAAGTCTTGATGTAAAGACTGCCTTCTTATGTGGGCTACTCGATGAAGAAATCTACATGGAGCAACCCAAAGGTTTCAAAGTACCTGGTTCAAGCAACAAAGTATATCATCTATTGCACGCTCTCTATGGCCTGAAGCAAGCTGCATTAGCTTGGAACAAAGAGCTACACAAATCGCTCCTAAAGCTCAACTTCAAACGTTCCAAATCAGATCCTGGAGTTTATATTTTCCAAGATAAATCAGGCATCATGCTATTCATCGTCTACGTTGATGATGGACTACTTATGTTGAACTCTGCCAAACTTCTCAAGAAGAAGAAAACCGCATTCCTAAACGTATGGGAAGCTCGTGACTGTCACGACCATGCCCAGTTCCGGTCGCTCGCCCAGTTACTCCGGTTTCATCACAGCCCCCAGTCCCGGACTAGGCTCGCGCACATAGTATCTGTTAAGTCCGTACTCGACCCTCGTTGTCTCCCCAATCCGGTTTAGTTCCACTTACCACATTGTTCCTACACTCGCTCTGTTGTCCCTGTATGCTTCCAGTTCCCCATGTTTGCTTCGAGCCAGACTCCCTGGTTATTTTCCTGTCCCCATTTATTTTACTGACCTATTCCTTTTACTCTTGTGCCCTTGTTCCGGTTTCTGGTTGTTTACTTGTCACCGTATATACTCAGGATACTTCCGTCTCTGTATATAAAGTCCTGTACTCAGTCCTGTATCTTTAGTCTGAAATCAACTAAGTCACCCACTCCGTATCTCTTGTCCCTGCTCTCTTGTCTTGACTGGAATTCACACAAGGGGTCAACACTTTACTTCTGTCGTTGTACCCAATCGGTCTACTCTGCCCCCTGAGCAATTCCTGGCCTAGGCCAACCCCTGCCTCCCCCTCGTTCGAGTTCTTAACCGGATTTCATCCAGACTTTGTCCGGAGTGGACCCGGATTTGACAGTATTTCAGACTTGCACCTTGTGTGGGTTCTCAAACATTACTAGTATGCCCTGTTAGAAAAAAAAATCCCTATTATGACCATGACTACCCATGCTCGCTCACATAATGAACCTACATTGTACCATACTTTACGGCCAGCGGTGGTTGACAATTGGCCGTATCTTATGGGCCAGCGGGGGTCAGGCCGGACTACAGGGTGTTGCCATGATATATGGTCCGGCCTGTGTGTGGAATTGTCACCATAATACACGGTCCAGCCTGGGGGTGGGTCACCCATAATATAGGGTCAGGCCAGGATGCAGGTATCACCATAGTGTATGGTCCGGCCAGGGTGTGTAGTTTAACCATAATATACAGTCCGGCCAGGGTACTGGTGTCACCGTAATATACAATCCGGCCTGGGTGTGGGTGTCACCATAATTTATGGTCAGGCCAGGATACCGGTGTCACCATAGTGTATGGTCCGGCCAGGGTACTGGTGTCACCATAATATACAATCCGGCCTGGGTGTGGGTGTCACCATAATTTATGGTCGGGCCAGAGTACCGGTGTCACCATAGTGTACGGTCCAGCCGGGGTACTGGTGTCACCATAATATACAATCTGGCCTGGGTGTGGGTGTCACCATAGTTTATGGTCAGGCCAGGATACCGGTGTCACCATAGTGTACAGTCCAGCTGGGGTACTGGTGTCACCATAATATACAATCCAGCCTGGGTGTGGGTGTCACCATAATTTATGGTCAGGCCAGGGTACTGGTGTCACCATAGTGTATGGTCCGGCCAGGGTACCAGTGTCACTGTAATATACAATCTGGCCTGGGTGTGGGTGTCACCATAATTTATGGTCAGGTCAGGGTACCGGTGTCACCATAGTGTACGGTCCAGCCAGGGTACCAGTGTCACCATAATATGCAATCTGGCCTGGGTGTGGGTGTCACCATAGTGTATGGTCCGGCAAGGGTACCAGTGTCATCATATATGGCCCAGCCAGGGTACTGGTGTCACCCATAGTGTATGGTCAGGCCAGGGTGCTGGTGTCATGGGCACTGGAACACATATCTGATGCCATTGAGTGATTGTTTTGAGTTATGGTGCATGTCTGTGAGTGTAGGATCATTCCTCCGGCCTATGGCACATGTAACTGGTCCCTAGTACATGTAACCGGTCCCTAGTAGATTCCACCGGTCCCTGGCAGATTACACTGGTCACAGGAACATCACATCGGGCCGTGTAACACACCGGTAGCTGTTGAGTGATGTTATTAAATTATGGTGCATGTCTGTGAGTGTAGGATCATTCCTCCGGCCTATGGCACATGTAACTGGTCCCTAGTACATGCAACCGGTCCCTGGAACATTACACCGGCCTCTGGAATGTTACACTGGTCACAGGAACATCACATCGGGCTCTATAACACACACCGGTAGCTAATGAGTGATGTTATTAAATTATAGTGCATGTCTGTGAGTGTAGGATCATTCCTCCGGCCTATGGCACATGTAACCGGTCCCTAGTACATGCAACCGGTCCCTAGTACATGCAACCGGTCCCTAGTACATTACACCGGTCACAGGAACATCACATCGGGCCATGTAACATACACCGGTAGCTATTGAGTGATGTTATTAAATTATAGTGCATGTCTGTGAGTTTAGGATCATTCCTCCGGCCTATGGCACATGTAACCGGTCCCTAGTAGATTCCACCGGTCCCTGGCACATTACACCGGTCACAGGAACATCACATCGGGCCATGTAACACACACGGGTAGCTGTTGAGTGATGTTATTAAATTATTGTGCATGTCTGTGAGTGTAGGATCATTCCTCCGGCCTATGGCACATGTGACCAGTCCCTAGTACATGCAACCGGTCCCTGGAACATTACACTGGCCTCTGGAATGTTACACCGGTCACAGGAACATGACATCGGGCTCTATAACACACACCTGTAGCTATTGAGTGATGTTATTAAATTATGGTGCATGTCTGTGAGTGTAGGACCATTCCTCCGGCCTATGGCACATGTAACCGGTCCCTGGCAGATTACACCAGTCACAGGAACATCACATCGGGCCGTGTAACACACACCGGTAGCTGTTGAGTGATGTTATTAAATTATTGTGCATGTCTGTGAGTTTAGGATCATTCCTCCGGCCTATGGGACACGTAACCGGTCCCTAGTACATGCAACTGGTCCCTAGTAGATTCAACCGGTTCCTGGCACATTACACCGTTCACAGGAACATCACATCGGGCTCTGTAACACACACCGGTAGCTAATGAGTGATGTTATTAAATTGTAGTGCATGTTTGTGAGTGTAGGATCATTCCTCCGGCCTATGGCACATGTGACCGGTCCCTAGTACATGCAACCGGTCCCTGGAACATTACACTGGCCTCTGGAATGTTACACCGGTCACAGGAATATCACATCGGGCTCTATAACACACACCTGTAGCTATTGAGTGATGTTATTGAATTATGGTGCATGTCTGTGAGTGTAGGATCATTCCTCTGGCCTATGGGACATGTAACCGGTCACTAGTACTTGCAACCGGTCCCTAGTAGATTCCACCGGTCCCTGGCAGATTACGCCGGTCACAGGAACATCACATCGGGCCGTGTAACACACACCGGTAGCTGTTGAGTGATGTTATTAAATTATGGTGCATGTCTGTGAGTGTAGGATCATTCCTCCGGCCTATGGCACATGTAACCAGTCCCTAGTACTTGCAACTGGTCCCTAGTAGATTCCACCGGTCCCTGGCAG
>Ga0307518_10001538_pt1 | contig 17087 bp, 10 predicted proteins | sample 25_EM_MG_FD_203889 | JGI IMG/M metagenome (GOLD analysis project Ga0307518, IMG submission 203889) | Populus trichocarpa ectomycorrhiza microbial communities from riparian zone in the Pacific Northwest, United States - 25_EM | ecosystem: Host-associated > Plants > Roots > Unclassified | place...
TTACTTTCTCCAGAGAGGTCCAGCCAAATATAAATAATCACACAGGCATTCACGCACGTAATAACAATGCTAGCATTATTTTAAGATAGAGGCAATACAATAGTAACAAGCTTTTTGATGGAAACCATTCAGCCGTACGTACTAGCTCACCTCCATTAGTGGGGAAGGTGTTCTTTCTGCTAGACTTCTGATAGACAACAATAATAACTTTTCTAGAAAAACTACAGATATATAGGTGTAAAAGGAGGCTTTTCAAATATTAGGCGAATTATATACACATCGCTGCCAAAAGAAATCCATTATAATAAAAACCCCACAAAAGCATACCTGTATAAACATATTGTTGGCAATTGACAGCCAGCCATTGTTCTGCTCCTGTCTTGGACGTTGCTTTCACTTTCCAAAGAGAGAGCCACGTCCCATGGCAAGGGTTTCTGGACACGTCCTAAAGGCTTGCACAGGCGGTGCCAACTTTTTTCGGTAGAAATTGGATTGGACGAGACAAGCTCGGGTAGTGCAATGGCATGCTACACTTTTATGAAAATTAAAATATATTAAGGCTTTATATGCGACATATATAAGAAAAAAAAAAAGCGATAAAGGCTTGAGCAAGATAATTTATTAACGCGTGCTCCATTGATGATAGTAGTAGTAGAGTTATAATATTCATACAGTCAGTGCTTACTCACGTGTATATATACAATTAGTAAATTCACAAGCATGAAATAATACTTGCTGGCCTATATTTGGTTGTGGGGTTATCTATCACACGAGTCCATTGAGATCGTCTTGTTAAAGTACTCTTTGTGGATTTTAACACTTTTTTCTTGTAAAATAAACATATTGATTGAAAAATTTATGCTTTAAATGAAATTTTAATATATAATTTATACTAGTTAGAATGAATATTGTGAGATTTAAATGCATCATTGTTTAATCACCAATTACTAAAAGCTTAAACTATAAAATTAAGATAGTTTATTGACATAATATCAGAATCTTAACGATCAAACAGTCATAAATTCAAATCTCACCATCTTTATTCTCTCTTATAATTAAAACTAATTAATAATGCAATGTAGTATGAACTCGTGTAAATTTTAAATATAAAGAACTTTTATTTATAGGAATATACTAGAAAATAATATAAATTATATCTCAAAACTCATCTAAAACTTAAACTATTAAATTAAAATGGTTATTTTACATTTTTGTGAGCCAATTCCACTTATAGGCGTGGCTACCTTTGATGGTGTGTGGGGGTTTTTTTCTCAAGATTTTCACCATGTTCTAACCAAAAAAAAAAAAAAACTGGCCATTTACTTCTTGCGATTTAATAAAATAATTATTAAATTTGTATTTTTTAAATATTTTATTTTATTTTATTTATTTGTATTTTAAAATTGTTTTAATATGTTGATATCAAAAATAATTTTTAAAAAATAAAAAAAATATTATTTTGATGTATTTTTTAGCGAAAAACACTTCGAATCGCAATCATTATCATATTCTCAAACACCCCTAAATTCGAGTTCTTAAAAAATTAAATTGTGATGATATTTTTTAAGAACTGAACTAAGTACCCTGAAAATGTTTTGAATACAAAAAGAAACTTGATTTATGGTAATCATTTTCGAGTCTGGTAAAATAACCTTATTATTTTTACATCAAACTCCCACGCTCAATTTTTAGTTTCGCACAGGCATGCTCTAGTTTTTTTTTGGATGGACATGGTTAAAATTTCCCTGGTGCCTCATTCACTCTAGGTTAAATAAAAAGCTATGCAGTTACTTTTTTTTTTTTTTTTTACCACAACAATTATCAAAACAATTTAAAAAAAAACGTGTCTCCTTGAAAAATTTGATAGACCCGCCACCACGGACCGGGGCCTCTCACGAAAATTCCAAATTAGCTGAAGACATGTAGACCAGCTAGAGCTGGTCATGGATCGAGGACTCGAGATTGGTGATAGAGCTCAGCCCAGTCGCTTTACAAGCAGGCAAAATAATGGCCCTAAAATCCTTGGGCTTTGCTCCATCCTGATGATGATTTATCTAACGGTGTAAAGCCTCACACAATTTTCAACCAAAAATAAATATCATCAAAATTCCTTCTCTCTTTTAAGAAATATAATATCCAGTTTCCTAACCAGAATTACACAAATACCCCCACGTATCCCGGAAGCCAGGAGCATCCGGATTTCGGAGGGACAGAATAGTACTTTCAACAACTACTTCATAAATTCCAAAATATAATGATAATCGGATTGTATAAAAAAATAAAAAAACATAAATAATAATATGCGAAACAATACTAAAACACTTGAAGGAACCCTCTCGCATTCTCCTTCCTCCTGCCACGGTGCTACCTTCCCCCTCTCTAAAACTGAATGGAAATTTGAAGATCACTGGAGCTTAATTCCTTCTCTGTGTATGTGATTGATTAATCTAATTAGGGTTTTGGATTAGTAATGTGAATGGAGAGAATGTTATCCGAGAATGACGAGCAGAGTATGGTGTCTTCCTTCCTCGAGATCGCCGTTGGCCAAACTGCCGAGACTGCCCGTCAGTTCTTGCAGGTTTTCCATCAATTCCATCTCCCCCTTACGTTTTTAGCTGTAGACTGAATCTGTGTTTTTTTTTTTTATATATATATTTAGCTTAACAAGCGCTGCGTTCTGGTTAAGGTTAAACATACATACATGCATGCATATATATATATATAGTGTGTGTGTGTGTGTGTGTGGTTTTTTCTTCGGAATAGCAAAAGCATGTTTTTTGATGCTCAAACTTTGTAACTTTGATGATTTAGAGCTTGTGCTGACCTACTTTAACAAGTTGTTCGACTGGTTTTAGTTGTCAAGTTGTTGCATTGGGGGATTTTATAACTAAATCATTTTAAATCACGCCATGGTCTAAATATTAGTGCTGTTATACAATCTTGGATGTGCAAGTGTTGTTCTTATATTAAATTTGATTGTTGGTGGAATATTGGGTGTGGAACAGGCCACAAGCTGGAAGCTTGAAGATGCTATTCAGTTGTTCTATGTAGGCAATGAAGGTGGGGCTGTTGCATCTACGTCGCATCCTCCGCCAACAGAAACCTGGCCAGAAGTACTTGAAAGGCATGTCAGGGGCATGATTTATTTTCTGATGTGTTTAGGAATCTAGTTGTTTGATTTTGAACTTCTTGGTTTCGTTTCTTTCATTTCTTTTTACTTTAATATTGGTTTGGTGGTGACAAATGAATTCAGTGGATTGAAGGACTTGGAAAATGAAAAGGTTGGACATAGTGATGGAGAGGAAGTACGTGCTCCTTTACCTGTTGTGAGGGATACCCTTTATGATGATGCAATGTTATATGGGTATGTTATCTATGTATGTCCACATATTGTGTTTCTCTAAGCTTCTTTAGCTGCACATGCTTAGTAATTTGGAGCACATGTTATTTAAATGCCAATAAACATGCTCACTGCCCCCTTGTCTTTCAGTTTCTGTTTATTTCATCTGGAATTAATTATTTTTTTCCTGTAATGGCTACTTCCTTGTTTTCACAAAATCTAGAGCATCAAGGACAGGATACCCACCACATGAAGCCAGTTCATTGATTGCATTCCGCAACTTTGATGAGGAAATGAAACATCCTGGTGTGTGGGAATCAGACCAAGGTTCTACATCCACGACAGATAACAGTCGAGACAATCTTGCTTCTTTATATCGACCTCCTTTTCATCTGATGTTCCATGGATCATTTGAAAAGGTGAAGGGATTTTCTTTGAGTCTTTTGCTTCATGATTTAAGTGAAATTATTTATCATTTAGTTTTAATGGCTCTAGTTAATTGTGCTGGCTACATGGTGCTGTTTGTGTTGAAGTATCAGGGATTTCGTTTGTTGCAACACATGCTGCAGCCAAGTGCATTTTTTCTGTACTTTGCAATCAAGGGACTAAGAAATTAGATTATAAGTCGATTTTACATTTTCTTTAGTTGTGGACTTAGAAGTTCTTTTATTTTTCCTTTTAGGAGTTAGATTTTTGTTTCTTGATTAGAATTTATCTTGAGTTTAAATAAAATCATCATGATAGTCTGATAGGTATCTGAAACCCTACTGATCTCTTTATAAGTCTTCCTGTATCTCTATAGTTTAAAATTAAGAAAACTTAGATTTTATTAAGAAATACATTTAATACAAGTGGAAGCTTCACTTCACTGTGATTGGAACAACTCTGACCTTTATACACCAAAGCGCAAAGTTTAAGGTATATCACACTAGAACTTTATGCTCACAATTGGTCATCTTTTTAAGCTGTAACCTTATCCTTATAAAATTCCTGTGCTTTAACCATAGTTGAAATTTTGAATGAGATTGAGAAACAGTGTATTAAATTTGTCTAATTCTACTATTAAGAACTTTTGATGGCAGCATGCATTTCTTCTCGTGTGCTGTGGTTCTGTGAATCAAGATGATATGCTAGGAAAGCTTGATTTGGAGCCTACATGGCTACACCTGTGTTTGAAAATATGTAACAGGATAATGATTCTTATTTAAGCGTCTTTTACAAAATGAAAAGGAAGATCTCCTAATCAAGAAAGTTCTGGCTCATATAGATTTTAATATGTTTCCCATTAGCGAGAGGAACTGTGAGTACTGGACTATAGGCCCATATAGTAAAAGAATAGCTTCTGAAAATAGTGATCAAGTATCCAAAAAGTTCAACATGTCTTTATGATAAGGGCTGGAAGAAATCTATTCTGGGGATGAGCAGAATCTAGCATGAAGAATATACGCGGATGTGTCCCATTCAAAGGAAATGTTCTTGATGGAGAGGCTAACCACTCTGGAAATGACACCAAGGTCATTCATTAGGTTCTTGCATGTAACTAAAGCAAAGAGATGCTTCTTTGAAAATTTGAACCTATAACTTGTCAATAAACATCCTCAAGCAATGAACTTCCTTGACATTTTATTGAAGTTTGGGATGGAAAACAAGGGAAGTAAAGAGAGAGGATAAACAGGATTATTATCTTTTCCATCAAGAAAATAAATGCATACTTTGCAGAATATATATGATGGTTTGCCACTTATCTAGATGGTGAAAGCAATATGGTGTTGGTGGTGGGAATGTTAGCAATTTCTTTTTATAAGAACTTTCTCTGTTTTTCCCCGGATGGTCTCTTTCCATTTCTTGAACTGTAGGCCAAGAGGAAGACCTGTTTGTAGTGAAGATTGGGTTGGATCAGCCATTGCTGTAGTTGGAGAATGACCAAGTATTAAGTGCTAACTGGTTTGTGCCTGTATGTCTTGTGTGATCCTCATTGGTGGCGTTAATTTGGCCTTGGATTCTTGTCTATCTGGTTCCTTACCAATTTTTGATCCGCAACCTTAATACATGTGAATGTTTTATCTCGTATCATTTGTTGTTTTACTATTTGATTGGAAATTCTGTTATTTTGAGATCCAGGCAAAAGGAGCTGCTTCTGTTCAGGACAAATGGCTTCTAGTGAACTTGCAATCCACAAAGGAGTTCAGCTCACATATGGTAGCTTTTGAGTAATTCTGCAAACTGCATAAGAAATGTTCCATTATGTTTAATCTTGAATCTTGCTTTTGATGCTGTAAATATTGTCTTCTGAAGTTAAACCGGGATACATGGGCAAATGAAGCTGTTGCTCAAACGATCAGTACTAATTTTATCTTTTGGCAGGTGAGTATCATGCTTTAACGGGCTCAAGTGCCAAAAACAATTTCTTTCTTAGTGCTATGAAATTATCCCAGGGTGTATAACTGCCATGACACAATAACATTTACTAAAACCATGACTGAAATTGATTTAAAAATTCAACTATATCTTTATCATGTGCCTGCCCATGTGATTACAGAAACAAATATTATCCAACTTATTAGATTCCATTGATAGGATTTACACTGCCTTATTGATTTTGCTGACTCCCCTCCCTCCCTCCTTCTCTATGTCTGTGTGCATGTGTGTTTTGAGTGATTAGATTATTAGGAGGAAGGAAAGTGAGGGCAAGCTATTCCCTAAGAAGACCCTATTAGAAGGGAAATACTATTGATTAAATTGATCCAAGGTAACAGGAAAAGGAAAAGAAGCATGTTCTCAGGTATTAATGTGATATATGTTATTGTCAGGATATATGAATCCTTCGGAATCATTAAAATATGAAGTTGATGATTTCATAAATCAAACATAATTTTATTCCTAACATGAAATTATGTGAAGGTTAAAATTCACCACTCTGATTATTATGGCCGGTTAAGGTAGGACTGTTTAACAGATGATGATCCTTGCATTCCCTCTATCTCAAATGATATTTGATTAACGAAAGGATTCATAAAAGGAAAGACAGCAAGCGATGAACGGAGAAATAGAATTATTGAGTACTTTGCATGAAGCACTTGCTGAAATTCCACTAATGTCTCATGCACAAGCGTTGCAATAGGTGTACTCCGTTTTTTATCAGTTACAGTATATATTGATGTCAAGTCACAATATTTGGAAATATGAATCATTTTCTTTTATTCTATTAATATCTAGATTGATGGTTAGCTCTCGTCTTTTTCATTATGGTTCATCGACACAGGTATATGATGATACAAGTGAGGGACGGAAAGTTTGCACTTATTACAAATTGGATTCTATTCCAGTAGTCCTCATAATAGACCCAATCACAGGACAAAAGATGCACTCATGGGTTGGAATGGTGCAGCCTGAGAGTTTGCTAGAGGTGCGTGCTTTGTGTGTATTTTTATACTTTCTCTGCTCTGTCCTGTAGAAAAATTGTTGATGGAAGCATGGAACTTCGCACTTTAAAATTTAATCCAACTTTCAATTTGTTGCTTTGCTGATATAAGGAGACATATGTTCAACCTTATAGGATCTAGTACCATTTATGGATGGCGGTCCAAGGGATCATCACAAAACCCTATCTCATAAACGTCAAAGGGGTAGTTCTCTAACTCCACCAAAAAGCAAAGGTCAGTTTTGCATGCTATGTTCTTAAATATGTGATGTTAAATTAGTTGAAATGGGATAATTGTAGATGAGTTATCTTATACATGAAAACTAATTCTTGTACCGTCCATAGTGTTCCATTTCCAATATTTGATAAATCTTAGTATTTAACTGCAATGTCCTTGGTGAAATTAACTATTGTGATAATTGTTGAATGACCAATGGTAGTGTATTTGGTGATAACGAGCTGTTGTGGAAGTGATAGGATGTGAGTTATAATCTAATTTCATGGCATGTGATATAAAAAACAAGATTTGAAATAGAGTTTATAACTAAGCTCAATGCTTTCGTAAAAAGGAACTTTCTCTCATAAAATGGTGTTTTGGGTAGCCAAAATTTGTATTTGAGAATTCAGGCTGCACGAGTGCATCTTGGTCTAGTTCTTCACATTTTGATTTTTGTTGCTAATCACCCAAATGCAGTGGATGAATATTTCTTTTTTACGTTCCGCTACAAGTTAAATATAAATGTGTGTGCTTCACTGGATTTTTCTCAAACTAATGCATTTTATGCGGTTCAATCTTAATGCTCCAATGTTTCTCAAGGCTCAAGCTGCTTCCTGACCCAATGTTTGTATTGTCACTTATTTCATGTAAGCTTTAAGGACAGAAGTCATCAAACATGTGTAGGCAATTGAATGGATTTATTGGATGTAATGATTCATAGAAATTTATGATACCTTAACAATTGGTGTAAATTCATTTCAGAACTTGAGTTTTTATTGACAAAAAAACTCATAGATTCTAGAATTTTAAGTTCGAGGAGAAATGAGTTTTCATATTTTCTTTCATTTGTGTATTTATTTAATTAAGATATCATTTTTTTCTTCTATCTTCAAATGTTACGGGGTATGTGCGAGTGCATGCATTTGTGTGTGTATTGTGTGCTTGTTTCTCAATTTGTGCATGTGTTAGGAGGTGTGCTGCTGTGATTGTGTTGTGATCCTTCATCCATGTTATGACGGTTGGTTCATTGTGTCTGTTGCTCTGCTTATAACTATACAAAATTTTCAGCTCTAGTGCCTGCTTATGAAACTAAAGAAGAAGATGAGGAAGTGCTACGGGCAGTAGCTGCTTCTATGGAGAGCATGAAAGACTCCAGTGTGATTGCTTCTAACAAAAAAGATATTGCTTCTAACGACAAAGATGATGCTAGTACTGCTAAGGGAGAAGAAAAATGTTTGACTAGGACACCAACATATCCACCTCTGCCTGAAGAACCCAGCGGCGACAAGAGCCTCCTTTGCAGGGTTGGAATTCGACTTCCTGATGGACGCAGAGTCCAAAGAAATTTCCTAAAAACTGATCCAATACGGGTGAGAACCTTATTTTATTTGTATTTTGGCTACCCATTTTGTCTTTGTATCCGTTATCTGCTCTTATCTATATGCTTAGTTACTCGATTCCAGGTGCATAATCTACTGAATAGATACTAAATGTAGCAGTTGGTCTAGCAAAAACAACTCTTGCCTAAATCTATGGCATAGTGCAATTTTTTTTGCAATTAACTTATTCTTGATCAGACCTAAAGAACAGTTCCTAATTGCCTTTATTATTTTGAATCGCAATTACCTGAACTAGACTATTTTGGTGTTACTAGCCAGCCTGTCTCTATTGGTTAGACAAGTGTGTTGCGTTGAATTGGCCAGGTCTTCAATTAGACCTGGAACCCAACTAAACTCATTTGACTCAATCAGGTCTTCAATTAGACCTGGAACCCAACTAAACTCCTTGGACTCAACTAGGTTTGTGTGCCCTGGCATAAATCTATCCAAACTAGATTTCATTTTAAAGGAAAATAGAATGTAGGCTCAAAACAAAGATGAAAACAAGGTCTTCCATTCTCCACCTCAATATGGTATATTATATACTAGCTATTTGATTCACGTTTCGCCGTGGGTTGTAATTTTTTTAAAAAAAAAAGAAACCTTGGGTATTTAGGCTTTTTCAATATGTTTTTTTATATGAAAAGTATAAATTGAAAAGTTTATGAAAGTATTTAATCAAATAAATCGATAATTATCAATGTAATAAACAAAAAAAAATCGTTAACAATAACTAAAAAAAACTCGAATAATTGAGAGATATTTGATTTTGTAAAATGAGATCAATAATTTAACTCTTAAGTTTCTGAGTTGGGTTTTTCCTCTTCAGCTGCTATGGTCATTCTGCTATTCTCAACTAGAAGAAGCTGGGACAAAGCTGTTTTGTTTGAAAGAGGCAATTCCAGGAGCAAAGCGTCTGGATTATGATAGTACAATGACCTTTGGGGACTCGGGGTTGGCCAACTCTATGATCTCAGTTGCATGGGAGTGAAATCAAACTTCAACAACTTGGATTCCTGCTTTCAAGACTTTTGGTTGGGAGTTTCATGCATGTTTATTCCCTTTGACCTGTCTGGAAAGTTGTCGTTTTGAAGCCATCAAGTTCTATTGAACTTTATTTACTGGTACGTACTGCTATGTATGGGACAAGAATTTACAGTGTGTAATGCGACTGCTGCTCTTGTGGCTTCTGCAGAGAGATATTTAATATTTGATGGAAAGATGCAATTCAATGCACGACCCGTGAAGTTGTGACTAGGAAATAAATCACAAACATAAACCAGGGAGAGAAGACAAATTTCTGGATCTTCGTTTTATCCTGCAGCGAGAGATCTAGGAACTGGCTGATTGTGCGAAGCAAAATTACAATCCTGTTCATGTTAGTACCTATGATTGCCCAGGATAGCAACATGATTTGAGTTGCTAATATACCTTTGGAGCTATCTGCTCTTTTTCTTTCTGGTTTGTTCATTGTTTTTCAACTCTTGTCGAGTATAGCTACTACAGAGGATCATCCTTTAACGAGCTTGGAATCCTTGTTTTGCTTTATTTCTGCTTTGGATGAGAGGGGAACGCAAAATCCCAGTTTAGTGATATCTGAAAATCCTTTCACGAGCTATGGTGTTTGATTACATTTTTTTACATGTAATGTTTGATTACAAACCCGATGTGCATTGCCTATATTGGATTTTGTAATGGTGATTGCATGGAAAGATTAATGCAACGGAATTACCTTCCTAACAAGGAAATGCTAAAAATATTGCAGCAGCAAGTCTCCAAAAGGATGCTCCAACTGCGGAGACTTGAGATGATCAAAACAAGGAAAAGCAAGTTTAAACGAGTTTGATAGTGGAGAAATCTTAACTTTGGTATAAAAAAATTTATTTGATCTAGTTCCTGTACGTTAAAGGTTCTTTTTACTCTTAAAAAATAATCAGTTTTAAAATACAGCGTGAAACCTATTTTCACAGAGTAAAAACCTATGGTGAGGCTTCAAAAAATGTTTGAAGTAGACCGCTAGGCAAGCATGAAAGTTGCAAAAACATTTATTAAAGACTTCTTTTTACAAGACTTGTAGTTTTGACTTGATATCCTAAAAGATTCCAAAAACTGGCCGATGAGTTTCTTAAAGCACAAAAGTTAGATTAATTATAAATGAGTTTTTCAAAGAACAAAGTTACATCAATTATATATGAAAAAAAAAAACAAAACAATTACATTGCATTGGATTTCATTCTCGATCCCGTTACGTAAACTTAATTAGATCATTATACTTGTTCAAGAAAATAGAAAAAAAAAAAACGATGTACATTTGTCACCTACCATGAATATTGCCTTGACAATGTGTGCAAAGAAAAACCCAAAAAAAGAGGGAAAGAAATACAAGTGTAATCAATCGCATAGTCTATGTTACTTTGCCTTGAAGCTGTCTTGCAACCATTTGGCTTGGATATCCAGTCCAGCATCCCTCATTGCATTCGTAGCGGATCTATAAAGCCTCTCGTCTATTGGTGTTCCTTCAGATTTCATGTCTCTTAAAAGCTTCACCAACTCGTCAATCCTACTAATTTTAGAGAAAACTCCAGCCATAATTCCTGCCATTGCCCCGTCAATCACACCCCCGTTAATCCTGTACTCATGGTAATACCTCACGCACATCTCGTACTCCTTGGACTTGTTATAAGCACTTATAACACTACTGTAAGTCACTTTATCTGGTGCCACTTTCCTTCTCTTCATTTCCTTCCATAGCTTCTCCACCTGCCTTAAATTCTTGGCTCTCCCATGCATGTCCAACAAAGAATTGTATATCCATACATTTGGCTCACAACCTTTTAGTTTCATCTTTGCTACAAGCCTCGTTGCATCTCTTGCCCTACCAGTTTTCCCATACATTGAGATCATGCTAGAGTATGCCACAACACATTTGTCAAACCCCTTTTCCTCCATCTCAGAAAACACCATTTCAGCTTTAGAATAAAGCCCAGCTCGGCAATAGGCATTTATTACAGAAGCATATGTCACTTGTCCTGGATCACAACCATCATATTTCAACTCCTCATAAACCTTAACAGCTGCACTGAACCCTCTCCTTTTGGAAAAGCCATTGACAATTGCACAGAAAATGCAATCAGACACCTTCAGATTAGCAGTACCCTTCATTACCTTAACAATCTCAATTGTCTTCTCCATTTGCCCTTCTTCTATATACATCAAAACAAGCCTCAAAACAATTTCAGGATCCCTTAACATTCTCTTCTCTAGAGCTTCTTTGAAAAGCTCTTCGGCGACCTCTACTTCTCGAATATTTGCAAATGAACAGATTAAGGAAGAGTAAATTGAAGAGTCCTCCAAAATTCCTTTCTTTCTCATGTCTCTAGAGTATTCAAGAGCTTGAAAAGCTTGGCCTGATCTCCCCAATGACAAACATAATATCTTGAATATTTGTCTTAGAATCATTGGTTTTGAATCCAGTTTTCTACTTTCAAACTCGTTAAACAATGCAACAACTTTCTCTGCATCACCTAATTTATAATAGGCCTTCATTATCTGACAATAACACCTAGAATCCAAAGGAATGCCTGCCAATATCATCTTTTCGTGTACAGAGATTGTGCTACCATACATATGTAGCTTATTATACCCTTTCATTGCTGAATCAAAAGCCAAAACAGCAATTTTACTATCAGATTTAAAATTTTCAAGTAAATTCTCTACAATCTTGAATCTTCTAGCTCTAATGCAACTACTAACCAGAGTTGAAAAAGTAAAACTATCTGGGAACACATTGTATTTTTTAAAGTCATCAGCCAGCGACAAAACCAAACCCCATTTATCTGATTGAATCAAGTACCTTATGAGAAGCTTTAGCACTGGTCTTTGTGGCCTAAATTCTGGCTTTTCTTTTGCTTTCTTATAGTACTCGTATGCTAGTTCTTCAGACTTGGGATCTTGCAGAACCCCACATAAAAAATCATTTAACTTGTCTGGGTGATCTGGAATTGGATAGTGTTGGGTATCTTCAAGTTTCAAGTCCAGTTGGATGACAGGAAAATTCGTGGATATCGGCTCTTCTTCTAGGATAGGGGATGGACAGCTAGAAGAAGAATTCACGTGACAACCAGGAATATTGAAGCACGGGAGAGGGAAAAAGTGAAGGGTTTTGCATGTTTGAGGGAAGATAATCTTGTGGGGCTTTCTGCAAGAGTTAATGGAAGGTGCTGACCAGTCTGGAGAACTGGAAATGGCCATTGGAAATGAGGTTTTGGACTGCTGAGGGCCATGGATGATAAATTATAATTTAGATTCTCCATTCCATTCCACCTGGTACTCGCGTTATCCTCCGGTGGATTTTTTCTTGTCCATGTCCGGATCGCGCGAGCCACTAAAGACGTGACACGTGGAAGATTTGCGGATATAAAAGATAACCTGCTCTAAGAGTAGCCACGTTGCGTAAGTCCAAATTCAAGTCTTACTTAATTTTAGACATTCCGAAGTGCTGGCATGCTGCCGCCATGCTTGGGGTTGGTTCCTCCATTTTTTGTTCCCTTTTGCCTTGTTCATAAATAAGTCAGATTGGACACTTTAAGCATTGCATTTTGTGATATTAACAAGAGCCAAGGAGGGAACCCTAACTCTATATTCAGAGAATCCATTGCAATAGTATAATAAAGATTTCATCCTCCACGTTAAAAAATTAACATTAATTTTTTTTATAAAGTGTATTGGTTATTATCAAATTAATTAGAAACAAAAAAGTCTTTTCTCATTCCAAAAATCCAATGAAACGAACAAAATACTTTTAAAAAAATTAAAATTGGTTTCAAGGGACAATTTCATGCTTTTACAATGATTTCTTTTATATTTATAATGTCAAACGAGAGGCACTTTGGTATTTGACTAGATATAAAAAATAAATAAATAAAATAAATAGTGAAATGACCATAACATTCTTAAAAATAAAATAAAAATAGCTTTCAAGAGGCTTTTTGCTTTTTCACAAAAGTTTTTTATTATTATCTTAGGGCTATTGAATCTTTTCTTAAATAAAAAAATAAAAATAATAAAAAGCACTTGAACGTATGGGAAACTTCCATACCCTTTGAGTGATGTGTGTTACACCTCCAATAATTAAAAAATTCCCTCTCACCATGTCTTTTAAAGCGTTGTCGTGTCTTTTACTTTTTGGGATAGCTCATGTCAATATTGGGTGGTTAGTTTGTCACCGATAAGATATTTTTTTCCTTTTATTGCCCCCCCTCCACGCAAAAAAAAAATGACAGTTTTGTTCTCTTTATTCCTGATATTTCAAATTCAATCATTATTCTTTTGATTTCTAGTTTTTATTCTTGATCCTTTTATAAATATTTTATTTGTTTTCAATTTCATCATTTAATCTTAACTTGTCATATATTATGTTTTTTTATTTGGTCCTAATTTTTTTGAATTCAAATTGTTTTCTTGATCTTTTTATAAAATTTTTATTTATTTTCAATTTCATTATTCCATCTAGACATTACATATTATTTTTATCAATCTAACTCTTATTTTTTTTAGGTCCTTTTGTTAAATTTATTTTTCTTTTTAATTCCACCTTTCAATCAAATATAAAATTTATCTTGTCTATTAATTTTGATCATTGTTTTTTTTTAATGTTTTTTAGGTCTTTTTTTTCTAAATAAATTTTTATTTTTAATCTCACCCTTCAGTAAAATATAAAATATATTATCTCTTACAGCTCTCTTTTATCATTTCGTATTTAATCGGTTGGAAATTGAGCCATAATTTTTAAAAAAAATATATATTTTTTTTAATTTATTGTGGTTGTCTTTTAAAGAATTTAGTCTATCTAATTTCATTGTCTATTTTTTATCATCTAATTAAAATAAAACTAATTTATTTAACTCAATCATCCGAATCAAATATTTGTTTTTTTAAAAAAAAATGCTTGATGCAATTGAACATTTTGTTTTGCGAGAAAAAATAATGTGACCGGACATCATCAAAGCGCACGAGCACCAAAACTAGTTTAATATAAGCAATCTAGCCACCACCCTGACTAACTTTGATATGCAATGGTTAAGGTATAATTTTAAAAAAATGTAGATAAAAGTGAAAGAAAAATGAATAGATTACTGAATACTCAACGTAATTATCCCCTCCTCCTCCTATTATTATTATTATTATTATTATTATGCACTGTAATCCTATCCATGTGTCGTACTGTGCTAGTTTGAAATACTTTATAGTATTTATTATTATCCTCAAGAATACTTGATATCTTAATCCATTTAAGACAGGAATACTGAAATCATACTTCTAATTAATTTTTTGATGATATGAAACTCCTTTCATGCTCCACTTATTCTATTTAAATAAACCATTCCCACATAATTAAAATTACTGATTGATTGAAATGAATTCTTTAATAAAATTCAAATCATTACTATGAAATTTCTCTCACGTAAAAGGCAAGAATAATGAGCTTAAATAATTTGGGCTGGACGCTGCTTTTCTATACAAGTCCAGCCCAATGTTATTAGCAAAGTCATTCGCCGCACAAGCCCGCCTCTATATTCACATCGGCCGAGTCTTCTGGCTAATAATAGCTTTGAACTCTCTCCCTGTCTCTGCTCCTGACTGGCGGCCATTGCCTGGACAGTGTGATTGGTTAGAAGCATCCCCAGCGCTGTTTTTCACCCCCTGGTATTTCTCTTTCAATTCGTGTTTTTTTTGCTGAAACTGAATAAGGAAATCAAAAGTTTGCAATGGTTCCTCTTCTTTCCTGTCCCTTTATAGTCATAATCTAAATCCTCAAAATGAGGAAATTTCCTGCATGTTTATCTGCTTTCAAAAGAAATCACCATTCTTTGTCTTTCTACAGAAATGTTAGCCCTTCGTTTTCTCTTATTCCAAAAACCTTAAATTCGCCCTCCCTATCATTTCCCTTTGCTTTCTTGCCTACTAATGTTACTGCTATGTGCTCATATTGCTCTCAAGTTGCCCCATTAGAACAGACATTCGAGAGGAGTGGTAGAAGAAATCGTGTTAGAGAGTGTGATGTTGATAAAATCTGCGAAACTATAATGGGCAGCTCTAGTTTCTCGAATTGTGATCATAATGATCATAATTTGGAGAAAAACCTTGACCAACTTGGGTTAGAGCTGACTACTGACCTGGTCCTTAATGTTCTTGGTAGGCTTCATTTTGAGGAAAAAACTTCGTTTAGATTCTTTATGTGGGCAGGGCATCAAAAGAATTATTCCCACGAGCCTTGTGCTTATAATGAAATGATTGATATTTTGACTAGTACCAAATATAAGGCGAAGCAGTTTCGAATAGTCTGCGATATGCTTGATTACATGAAGAGGAATAACAAGAATGTTGTTCCTGTTGAGGTTTTGTTAACCATTTTGAGGAATTATACAGAGAAGTATCTAACCCGTGTTCAGAAATTTGCCAAGAAGAAGAGGATAAGGGTGAAGACGCAGCCGGAAATCAATGCCTTTAACTTGTTGTTGGATGCTTTATGCAAGTGTTGTTTGGCTGAGGATGCTGAAGGATTGTTTAAGAGGGTGAAGAACAAGGTTAAGCCTGATGCTAACACTTATAATGTAATGTTTTTTGGCTGGTGTAGAGTTAGAAATCCGACTAGAGGAATGAAGGTTTTGGAGGAAATGATCCAACTTGGTCATACCCCTGATAGTTTTACATACATTACTGCCATCGATGCATTTTGCAGAGCAGGGATGGTGAACGAGGCAGCTGAACTTTTTGAGTTCATGAGAACGAAAGGTTCAACTATGTCATCGCCCACAGCAAAAACTTATGCAATCATGATTGGGGCTCTGGTACGGAATAATAGAATGGACGAGTGCTTTAAGCTTCTAGAGGATATGATAAACAGTGGTTGCCTCCCTGATGTTTCAACATTCAAAGAATTGATCGAAGGGATGTGTTCGGCTGGGAAGATTGATGAAGCTTATAGATTTTTGCAAGAAATGGGAAACAAAGGTTATCCTCCTGATATAGTTACTTATAACTGCTTTCTCAAGGTCCTCTGTGAGAATAAAAATAGTGAAGAAGCACTTAGGCTTTATGAAAGAATGATTGAAGCCGGTTGCTTTCCTAGTGTGCAGACTCATAATATGCTGATTTCAATGTTTTTTGAGATGGGTGATCCTGATGGGGCATTCGAGACTTGGTATGAGATGGATAAGAGAGGCTGCGCACAGGATGTAGATACTTATATTGTGATGATCGATGGGCTTTTTGGTTGCAATAAAGTAGAGGATGCATGCTTTCTGATAGAAGATATCGTGAACAAGGGAATGAAATTGCCATATCAGAAGTTCGACTCTTTTCTGATGCAGCTTTCAGTGATCGGTAATATCCGAGCCATCCACAGACTCTCAGAGCACATGAGGACATTTCATAATCCTTCTATGGCAAGACGTTATGTACTAAATCAAAAGAGAAAAAGCATGAGCGTTAGAGGGAGGTGAGACGATATGAAAGTGATCATTGCTTTCAGAATATGATGGTTTGTCACATGTAGGCTTCTTTATCACCTCGTCTCTATCTAATGGTGTATGTTTTATTCAATGAAAGGCCATCCATATTTTTCCTCTTTTCCTATAAGCTTATGCAGTAACACATCGCTGTCTTTTCTTGTCCTTGTCAATGTCCATGTCCTTGTAGCTTCAACTTGAACTGTCACTTCACATTTCA
>Ga0307518_10001539_pt1 | contig 17085 bp, 11 predicted proteins | sample 25_EM_MG_FD_203889 | JGI IMG/M metagenome (GOLD analysis project Ga0307518, IMG submission 203889) | Populus trichocarpa ectomycorrhiza microbial communities from riparian zone in the Pacific Northwest, United States - 25_EM | ecosystem: Host-associated > Plants > Roots > Unclassified | place...
TTTGTGTTTGGATTCATGGGTATTCGTTGTCTTGTAAGCCGCACACCCAAAAACCATTTCTCCCACTTTTTAGCTGAAAGTGCAGCAACGCTGTCGACCACATCAGCATTGTGGGCAGCAATGTGTCGAGTATTAAAAATACATACCCGGTTGGATCAGGTTTGGGTTCAGGCATTCATTTTGTGTTTGGATTCATGGGTATTCGTTGTCTTGTAAGCCGCACACCCAAAAACCATTTCTCCCACTTTTTAGCTGAAAGTGCAGCAACGCTGTCGACCACATCAGCATTGTGGGCAGCAATGTGTCATCTAATCCTTTCCCGTTTGGCCGTGGTTACCGGGAAGGGACCGTTGAAGAACTTGGCCTCCCACCTTGCTGATCCCGTCAACAACTTCGGCCCCGGAAAACGAGCTAACAAAGAGAGTTTGTGTTTGGATTGTCGGCTTGTAATGTAAAGAGACCATGATTTGAATCTTGCATGCCAAGAGTGCATAATAATCTGCATGGTCGTTTCAAAAAAGGAAGTCGTTTTCCTCCTAATTTTTTTCTACTATGAAACTAGTACATTTTAGGATCAAGCAGGAGCAAGGCACAGGGATTAACGAGATAATTATGCAAAATGAACAACCAAAGACAACCAGAGCAACATTTACATATTTTCTTAAAGATAAAACCAGAGCAACGGTGAATTTTCTGATGTGTAGTGTTATATCTCCTATGGTATTGAAGTACAAAGTACAATGAGGGCATATTAGAAAGCCAATTTGATACAAGAACTCAACTCGTATTAACTATAATAGAGGATTATTTTAAGAACATATGAATGTTCTAATCTATATTTAAAATAAAAAAAACCTTGTGTTAGCATCGGAAACTCTCAAGATGTATGTGCTGGTTAGCTGGGTTGCCTCAATTGTAACTCTATAAATCCACACCCCTGAATGAAACTTGGCTGAATTGCATCTCCACAGAACTCGTAAATTAGGACTGCCTGTTCTTACAATCCTTGAGCTCGATTTGTTGCCACCCTTGCTCTGGCCACTGACTTCAAGTAAAGTTCTTCATATTGCGATGTTGACAATTCCCAACTGAAATCCATGTTCATGTCCTTCTGAACAAGCTGCTGCCAGACCTCGGTATTGTTTCTATAGTAGTTAAATGCACGATCTAAAGCACTGTTTACTCCCTGAGAAATTATGAAATGCATTAGGAAGCATTATAATAAGAAACAACCTAAATGAAAGCTTTTACTAAGAGTTGGATAAAATTCAGAGCGGTGATGGAAAATAAAAAGGTTCATAATGAATTCTAGTTTCATAGAGGCCGGTGAAGCAATGTGGTGGCTTGGGGGAGCATTGAATTGATAGCTCAAAGCCTCACGCAGATGCCACATGGAAAGCATGAATGAGATACAAGTAAATCTGCAGCTCTAGTTATTTACATGTTCATCAGGAGTCGAGAATGTAAAGCCATTCCGAAATTGAGGAGGCACAGTATCATCATCAACATCAAAAACACTGCAGAATTAAAACCGAACGTCAATGCAGTGATGCTCTAACCATAATAACATCAGATCGCTGGAATTATGTCAGCAATCGAGTACCCTACCTGTCATTTAGACCACCAGTTTTTCTTACAATTGGTATGGAACCATATCTCATTGCTATCATCTGCAAAAGGAAAAAAAAAAAAGGACATGAAGAAAAAGTTCAGGTGTCAGCAATTAGATATGATAGTAATATGACCAAAGGGCTCTGTTATGTAGCCCAAAGCCTACTCAACCAAAAAAAAAAAACATATCAACATTTTGGTTTACATACATATATACATTTATGACAGAAAAGGTGAAGCCATTTTGTTGTAAAATTAATAATTAGTCATCCACAGTCCAAAGCACAAAATTTACAAATTAGCTAATGTTTGCCAGATTTGAGACATTTTTTATAGGTTATATCGATATTTTCATGAAGTATCATTCAATTAAAAATGTAAACAAATGCACTCTGGCTCTTTGCCTTCCCTAAAAAATTAAGGGAAAGGGTGTTGATCATACCTGTGTGAGGCCACAAGGCTCAAAAATCGATGGGATGATAAAAATGTCAGATGCCGCAAAAATGGAATGGGAGAGAGATTCATCATACTTTAATATCAGCCGAATGTGATGATGACTCACAAAATGGTTAGCAATACCCTCAAATTCCCTCTAGAAAATAGAAGAGAGAAATAAAATGTTAATTAGTAAATAGAATAAGAGAACGTAGAATAGAGAAAGGACACGGAAAGAATGATCAAAACTAATGTTTCAGTGTCCACAAAGGGAATTGTAATCCCAAAATTCTCAAAAGCCCAGCTAGATAAAGGCATTTATCTTTATAGCATTATGTTTTGAGGATGCATTGCAGGTGTCCAATATAACGTGCAAAATTTTGGATGGTACCAGTGAATTCATAGCAAAAAGGAAAAACAGAGCATTACCTGAATATGTGCAACTGGGCTTGAACCAAGAAGTACAAATTGTCCTCCCAGCTCCAGTGTTCGGTATATTGCATGTCTAATAAGATGCACACCTTTCTGTGGCACCAATCGTGTTATGCAGCCTACCTATTCAAAGAATAATGGAAGAATTTTAACAAGGTAAGTTGCATCATTATAAAGTAATGATAAAAGTATTCAGAATGTTCCCACGTGCAATATGATGGCATTATGAACTATTTCATTCCCTCGATATGCTAAGACTAAGAATATCCCTCCCAAATCTACTCACTAAAAAAATACCCTTGGGATAGAACATCTTTAGAGGAAGTTCGTGGTTGTCAAAATTTACTCTCAAACATATAGCCCATGTTCCATGTACCCTAGGTGATACACAGTACACTAACAGTACCAACAAGGGAGGGGATCCATATAACATGGTCATACATTGAGGTAATATCAATGGAAAAGTGTTGAAATCTGATAGGAAAAGGTGGATTGAAATCAAATACTTTCCAAAGAAAAGGAAAGGCGATACAATGCTTCTACAGTAAGATTACCATTGGTTGCCTGACATCTGCATTAGAGAGCCCAAGAAATTTTCTTAAAGCTATTTTGTTTTCAGTTTTCCCTTGAAGATCATTAACATTGTACTGGACTTTGAGAGAAGTATCAGTTGCAGGATTCCATGCATCAGTATCAATTCCGTTAAGAATTCCAACAAACTTCTTGGAGTGAAAACTAAGAGTCGAATGGAGACCTTTCCCACCCTGTACAAGACAAGTTAGAGTTGTAAGTAAAGCCTTCAACGAAACACAACAACTGTGAGAAATTTTGCAATAATAAAAAAATAAAACAATAAATCATTTGATTTTACTTATCCAAGAAAAAGAAAAGAATCATTTGCTTCAAACAGACTGGCAGACCATATTATACCGCCGCCCATATCATTAGGCTTTATTCCAAATAGAAACCATGGTGAGAAACAAACTCATTAATTTATGTCTTCACACACTCATTAGGCTTTATTCCAAAATAGAAATCATGGTGAGAAAAACAAACTCATTAATTTATGTCTTCACACAGCTCAGATGAAGCAGCTTAGGCAGACCTGAGAATAAATCAGGAAGGTGCTAGAAACTGGGATATCGACTGGGTGTATAAAGACTCCCCCCCCGCTCCCTTGCACACCTCGCTCCTCTCCTAAATACTCCCTCCTCTCCCTTCCACCTGCTCCCAAGTCTGAAGTGAGAAGTTTAAAGCTCCATCTTGTCTTATTTTCTCCGATGGGAGATAGCTTGGCAGAGGATTCTAATTGACGATAATTTACAATAGAGATGAGAGGTCATGATCAATAGGTACTTCAGTGTCAAGTTGTCACTGAACCTATGAAACCATTTAGTTCACATTGTGAATGGGCTTAAAGCTCTATGGAAGTTTTTTATGGAGAAGTGGCCTTCTATGCATAATGACAGATTCAGAAATTGCATGTGTTTTATGAAGGGTAAGGATATAAATCAGATTCTTTCCATTAGTATTTTTGGTTCCTTTTGAAAGAAAAGAAAGAATTTGAGAAAACAATCCTCTCTCGCCTCTTTGAAGGAATTAAAAGTCAAGTCGTTGGTATATGGGCAGTCGGAGAAGGACTTGTAAATGTTGTTTATTATTTATTTTTTGTACTTAGTGCCCAAATTGGTAAAGTGAACTTAGGAGGCAATCTATCTTCAAGTGAGCGTTTAATTTGTATCAAGAAGATCGTAAGCACCCTGCTTTTCAAGATGTCTTGCCCAATCTTATCAGGCCATCCAGCACAAATGCAAATCTACTTAAAAAGATCTTTTTGAAAGAAAAGAAAAGAAATGAAAGAAAGTTTCAATATAGTTAGAAAAGCTCCATCAAGTGAACATGGCAAAATGTGTAATCTCATTTTTATACAGTTAGTTATTAGAAAGTTTTCCTTCCAACAGAAAATCAGGACATGGACTATGGGAAACAGACTATCCCAAATATACTTGAACTAAGAAAGTTTGGAGAAAATGTAAGAATCCATAATTATATATAAAAGCAAAAAGGCTATAATAACTTGTGCTTGACGATACCATAATATAATACTAATATTGTAACATACTACAGTAAAAATATGTAAATCCAATCCCACTCTAATTAAGAAAAGGACTGTTTAAAATGAATTGAAATTCGATTTCTCTTTTTATTTTTTAAAAAACATGAAACTTTTTCATATGATATAAAAAATGTCATTTCAATTTCTAACTATACTAACAATAAATTAGTGCAATTTTTTTAATGATTATTATTTCTAAGAGTTGTTTTTCTAACCATCAAGGATTAAAAGTAATTCAATTTTGTGTTTCAAGAATCCAACAAACTAATTCAATTATACCTTATCAAACTTAATATGAAAATCAAACATATATAATAACTATTCAAACTCATTTAGTTATAAAAATTCAAAATACTCTATTAGAGACTATAAAAAATTTGCTATAAAATAGTTGAATAATACATGTGCGAAGCACATGCCAAAAAAAATAGTTCCACTAAAATAGTTTGACAAGTCATTTCACATTGCATGCAGCATTATGAAGATTCAGCTCCATAAGATTTGGGACACCGCTATAATAAACATAATAAAAAAAAGGCTGTTCAGTTCTATGAAATAAAGCACATACCATTGACAATGGCATAAATGAAAAGAACATGCAATTGATTTTTCAATAGTAATGGTAAACCCTAGAGAATTTGTTGAGGTTGTGGATGACAAAAGGATGGTGATGGTGGTGTGTAGATGGAGGAGAAAATACACAAAGCCAAACAATGTTCTACCCTTATTTTTCTTTAAAGGAATCTCATCTCCACATGAAAAATAATTGCCACGCTGGATCAAAACAATACTAAGAAATTCCAAATTATCCATTCCTCATGTTCATTGTAGCGCTTCTTAAATACAGACCAAATTGAACCCAATTTTGATTCAGTTTGGATGAAACTGACAAAATAGGGGTGGTGCCTGTATACTTCACTATAAGCTGGTAGGATAAACATGTATCCGCTTTTTAGCAGATTATATAATTCTTACTAAGCTTTACAGCCACATGCTACTTGGATCAATTGCAAATAAACCAAAAAACACATCCAGACATCCTTCAAAAATTTCTTGTGAATATTGCCACACCTATAGGAATTTGGAACTTTTCTTGCTAAAACATAATAACCAAAATATTTTAACTTAAATTGTACACTGCAAAATAACTTGCAAGATTATTTATGTACTTGTTTAAGAGTCTAATATAACTTGCAAGTTTATTTATGTACCTTTTAAGAACTCTAATCAAATGTCTGAAACAGAATATAACAGATCACAATGCCCATACCTCAGCAGTCCGCACCTCTTGTGCATAGGTAGGTGATACTGTTGTCACAATGTTTGAGAATACCACTGCACCCTGAACAAGAGAAAAATGTGAGAATAGAAGGGTGATAGCTTAACAGGATTGACCCTGTAATGTGCAGAGTAAAATAAATTAAACTTGAATAAAGAATTGTGATACCTTGACAGGATTGACCCTATCATGTGCAGAGTTGTCTTGCATTCGATCTGGTCTATTCAGCTGATGGACATCAAGTCCACAAGATGCCAATTCTGATGCAGGTGCAGTCCCTTGGTACTCAAAGTTGTGGCATGTAAAACATATTCTGGCTGAATTCAACCCTTTTGGGGCATATAAATCCCAATAGAGTGGTGCCTGAAATGGCAGTAAGAGAGAGATTATTGTTGAGAATTCTGATCAGGTGCTGTAAAAGAACAGTAATCTGTGATGAAAAAATTGGATTGATCATACAACAAAAGCTGTCTGCCAGTCATGACAATGAATTATGTCTGGTTTTTTGCCAGATTGAAGAAGTAACTCAAGTGCTGCACGGCTGAAAAATGAAAAACGTCTGAAATCATCATGCTCTCCATAAAATTGTCCTCTCCAAAAGAACTTTTCAGGGTGCTGAGGCTCAATAAAGTAAACTGGGAGACCTGCACGATCAAAACTGATATTGAAATGCAACACTAAAGTTCATGCGACAGCACAAACCAAACCAATATAATCCAAACCTTCAACTGTTCCAACCCATATTTTATTTTTGTATAATTTGCCATCAAAATATGATTCCACCACCACATCTAGGGCCTGCACAGGCAATTAATTATCAAAACGATTGTAAACATTATTAAGATATACCAGTTACTTAAGCAAATATTTTTAACATACCCTCAAGTTGTGAATCCGATCATATTGCATGCAATCATATTTAGGCAGAACAATCTCCACAAGATGTCCTCTCTTTTGTAGTGCTTTACATAGACCAGTCACGACGTCTCCCAAACCACCAACCTGTTAAACATAAGTAAATGAAGTACGTAAATAAAGCAAGAAAATAACAGTAATAACAAGACTACAACAAGAAGCATACCAACATAAGAGAAGAAAAGCAAAGGCGACCACAACAAGAAAAACTAATAACCTTCAATAATCTAGAACCAATATCCAATTTTGTGCAGGATAATGTTATGGTACAACTGCATCATTTGAAGGAAACTGCATATTACATAAAAAATACCAAAAAGGTGAAAACCATCACCACAAAAACACGTCTTTTTAATTGAGTGCTCAGAAATCATGTCGCAGCTATTTGAGACTTCGAGGGAGTATTGATGAGATACTGATACCAAGACACAGAAGAAGTCTATGAAGTGTCTTGCAGATATCAGGTATGTAAGATTCATTTGATCGTTAAAAGTGAAATAGAAAAAAGGGAAAATTAATTAGAGGACCTCCTCACAAGATTTTCTCCCCTTTTCTTTCCAAGCCCAAAAAACTTGTCCAGGAAACTCTACCAATCAGTACCAACTATCTAACTTATCAGGTGATCTAATGATGTGAAAACTGAAGACCTTAATTTAGCATGTTATAGTTATTGATTCATACAATAGATATGAAACTATCCATGTGATAATAAATACTTCAAAGGTTGATCACTTTGCCAACCCTCACATGACCTGTAAATGAAAACTGGAGTCAATTACTGTGAGAAGAAGGTCATGCTATCAACCAGAATTGTGATATTTTTCCCAGCTTGTCAGAAACAAGCATGTTTTTTTTACTTTCAATGGCCAGTTGCAATAAATGATCACAAACAACCTGATTGGAATTTGCAGCTAAAAGGGACAACACAACATGGCCAATATTACATGGGAATATAAAAAAAAACATAAACTGAAAGAGGTCATCTAAGTTATATTTCCCTGAATGACATATCATGTATAGCATATTCATCTGAGACAAATATTTATATGTACACGTATTTCTGATGGTGTCCAGAATACATCACATGAGATTGACAAGCTGCTAAGAAATTAGCAATCCTAAAACAAAGTGACTGAGTGAAACATATATGTTAAGCTCACCTTGGCAACTGGTGCCATCTCTGCTGCAATATGAATGATAGATAATCCAGAACTGAAGATCAAGGAAAGGGAAAATCAGATAGTAAAGAGATAATCAGATAGTAACGGGAAATTCCCAAAAAAAATCCTACTTAAAAATTGTTACCTTTTGGGTGATGATGTCAGCTTGAGAAACCTAGACACAGCTTCACGTTCATTCTTTTCTCTGCTTTCCATGTATGCCTCGCAAATACGGCCATCTCTCTTCCATACCATTTCTCTCAAAAGCTTCGCATCATCTGTAGATATTTTCTTCTCGAGCAGCCAACCATCAATTATGAGCAGTAAATGACTCCAAAATTCCCAGGGCATATCATCTATAGGTTCATCCAGTGCCCTTTTATTGCTTTCCTCTTTCAAACTCTTGAGTGTATCTTGAAATTCTTGTACAGAATCTTGATACAATCGGACATAAGAATGTATCTCTTCATCAGACTTCTGGAGGTGCTCCTCCAATAGTTTCATCTTTTGCTGCATTAGTTCATTATATTGCTGCAACTTTTCTGATGATAGCTTATAAACAACGGCTTCTTCCAGGGATTCTTCCAATTTATCAACCTTCTTTCGGAGATCCTGGTTTTGCTGCAACACAAGAATAGCCTGATCTGCTCGGTTGGTTGCCTTATCTAGCAGTGCTTGCAAAGTATCCACCTTCTCCCATAAGTCCTTGCATTCAACTTTTAGACTAGATAATTTTGAAACATCTTCCTGAGAAGCTATTAGTTTGGACTCCAGGTCTTGCAGAGAAGACTTCATCAAAGAGTGTTGCTTCACCAGTATTGCAACACGTTCATCGGTATTCTTGGCATTACTAAGCTCTTCCCTGAGTGCTTCTATATCATTTTTCAGAGACATATTCTCCGACCTCAATAAACTAAGCTCCTCACTAAGAGAATGAACACTGCTATTCTGAAGTTGAGTGTTATTCTGAAGTAGAGGGGCTTCCTTACTAAAAACATTGTTTTGGCTCTCATACAGATCAAACACACTTCTCTCAGTAGCACCCCTCTGAGCTAGTTCATTCCTTAGTTTCTCCAACTGGGCTTCAAGGAGTTCCACACGTATCTTTTCTTGAGCAGCAACCTTCATCTTAGCATCATTTTCTGCCAATCTCATCTCCAAAACATTAATTTCTCCTTGCAACTTGTCCTTCTCATGAAAAATTCTTTCAAGGTCATCAAGCGCAAAAACCCGAGCTTTGTTGAGAAGAAGAGTATCTAACATACACATGTTACCAATGAATATAAACGCATGCCCTCCTTACTTGGAAGTGTTGAAACTACAAGCATTGAGGAAGATAAATCAAGAATAGAAGAGAAAGTCATCCTACTTTTCTCAGCATTTCTTATCATGCCTATCAAATCTTCAAGTTGAATACTTGAAAGTTGCTCTCCGCCACCCATGTTTACGGCCTGGGGGGTAGAAGATAGATTATTTAATTTTTTTGAAACAAGCCATTGTCTCTCATTCAAGTAAATCAAAAACAAGAAAAGTAAAACTAAATTGAGGAACAAATTTGAAATCATAGACTTAATGTGAATTCGACACTTGAATAATCATCCAGACAGTAATGGACCAAAACTCAAGCAACAGAGTTCCAGCATGGATATCCTAAAGTGCATGGAAGCCCCAGTCACTTAAAAAATATAAACTACATAGCCTAAGAACAGATTGTGAAGTACTTTATTTTTTTAAGGAGCATGGTAAAAAGGAATACCAATTGTTTCATTTCATCAGATGCACTTGAATGCTTCTCATCCTCCTCTATGTTAACATCAATAGCCTGAGAGTAACAAATTTAAAAAAAAAAAATTAAACTATATTACACCGAAGCAGCGATCAAAAACAAATTGGCTAATACGATTGCATAAGTAGAGAAAGAAGACCAAAGATTTGGCTTCTTGGGGCACGGTAAGACGTTGTGGATTTTGTGCATCAGTGAGTTGCTCAATCCGCTCCACATCTACACTGGTACTAGTTTCCGAATCTAGGAGTACGCTAGCGCCAGTAACATCATTTGGTACAGCACTAAACACTGTAGGAGGGGGTTGAGGTTGTGGTTGTGGTTGTGGTTGATGACTCTCGGAATCCTCTGTAGAAGAAGATTTCTTCATTTGTCTACGCTTATACTGCGAGCTTCTATCATTCAGCCATGCATCAAATTATTGAAATCAAATTAATAATAAAAACCTAACAGTAAAATTAAAAACCTAATTGAGAAGCGTAGTACGTACCTCGAGTTGCGATTCCTTATTCTGAAAGAGGAGGATGAGGGTAATCGATGACAAGGCAACAAGAATCGAACATTTGTGTGCTTGGGATCATTAGTGGTAGTAGTAATAGCATTGCAATTTAAAGCAGTAGCAAGGCGATGGCTCAGAAAACAAGTTGATAGTTTCGTTGCCATTCTGTGCAGAAGAAATTAACAAGGTTATTTATTTACAATTAGCAGCAGAGTTTTTAGTTTAGTGTACGGACTCTACTCATTATCCGTTGCTTGGCTGGGCTGGTTTCTGGAGTTTTCGAATCTTTTTTGGTTTGTTGTTGAAGGAAAGGAGGAAGATGGATGCGTCAAGGTGACTGGAAGTGTTGAAGGATGCTTGTGATTTCCCACCAAAGGGAAGGGAAGCTGTGCTTTTTTTTCTTTTCTTTTTCTTTTTCTTTTTCTTTTTTACTATTATTATTTTTATTATGGGGATTATCTTCATCGAACGGTGGAGGATTGTGGGTCCTTTGAGTGACAGTGGGGCTACCATTTTTTATCCTCTTTTTCAGGTGGTGGTCTTCGCTTCTTGCATTCATTTCATGAATTTAAATACGATATTTTAGTTCGGGGCGGTGTTTCGGATTCCGGTCCGTTTATATTTTTTAGATTTTTTTAAAATTTTCCTTTTAATTTTAAATTAATTTTTTTTTGTATTTATAGGTAGTTTTGATGTGTTTTTTTAAAAATAAATTTTAAAAAATAAAAAAATATTATTTTAATATATTTTCAATCAAAAATTATTAATTTAAATACATGATATTTTATTTTAAAATATCATCTAAAAACAAAATATTATTATTTTCAAACTAAATACAAGATATATCAATATCCAAAATGCTAAAAAAACAAATCTTAAGCCCACAAGATTCAAAATTGATAACCTCCCTTAATCCATGTTTCATCTCCATTGTCAAATTATTTACGTTCAAAATAAATAAATTTGACATTACATGGAACAGTAAGGACGGAAGAAGGTAAAAACAAATTTCTTGAAATGTTAATTTGTAGTATAATATAAAAATTAACTTCCTAGAAAAAACAAGATTCATTACATACATTGATTGGACCAATTATAAGGATAAGAGTCAAAAGGATCAAAGAGGTATTCAATTGGTTGAGTCGAGCAAGCTTCAAAAATTCCTTCTAAGATGACATCAAGCATGAAATTGAGTTCAAAGGAGAATCAAGTGTTGATCAATATGATTCAAGTAAGAGATGTAGATGTTTAACATGTACTAGAGCTTGGATACACAACTATATATTAATGGTGATAACTTTCAATCCGACTAAAAATTTGGATCAGACTAAAATTTGACCATAATGTTTTAAAGACCTTGTTTTCTATAAGGTTAAAATTTCATAGCAATTGGAAATCGTAAAGGTATTCTGATAAGGTTTAAAAGTTACTATGCGGATTGGACTTTGTTTTTTAAAGTGCTTTTGAGTCAGTTTAGATTTGGGTTTTAGTTTCAACTCAGTTTTCCACTAGAGTTTATTTTGTTAAACTATAAATATTTTTTTTAGTTTGTAAGTTGTCATCACTCATTGATTATTTAGAAATAAACTTGTGAGAGAGAGATTGCTCTTACTTTTAGCTTTTTATAGAACTTTCAGAAGTTATCAAGATTTCTTCTTTGTAGCATTCATCCTTATTTATTTGGTTCTTTGTTCATTATAATCAACAAGCCGGGGTTTTCATCCAATAACTAAGGTTTTCAGTTCAAGTAATCATTGGGTCAAGTTCTTTTTAACTTAATTTTAGCTTTTTTTTGGATTGTGTTCAATCTTGATTATAGGTTCTAGGGTTCTTACCCTCTAAGTTCATATCAGTTGGTATCAGAGCTATGCTCTAAAACCAGGTTCACTATCTTTAATTTCTTGTTTTGTTCTTGTTTTTTGTTATCATTTTCTTTTTGTTTCAAGATTACAGCTTAGATAATTATTCCTCGCATCAAGATCGCCATTTCTGTTTGGTAATCAATTCTTATTCTTATTTTTATTCTTTAAAGTCATCATGTTCTTAAATTAGGGATTTTCTACATTACTAATTTGCGATCTCTTTTAAAAAATGTGAGATTTAATATACAAGATTTACGATTTGCCATGCATATTTTTTTTTTTAAAAAAAAAAGTCTTCTAGTTAACTGCATCTTGCATTGAAAAGAAAAAAAAAAAGAAAAGAAATCACAAAAGCAAGTCTAAAAGTTCAATCTTGAAAATGTTTTGTTGAATTATTCCTTAAGAAAGTCTTTGTAATATTTTGAAATAAAGAAACAAATGTTTAATAGGAAATGACAACAATATCCTTAGAAGAGTAAGTTTTATGTATAAATGGATGAATGACTTTTTAGTAATTAAACAAAGAGTTGGCAAGTATAAAATGAAGAAAAAGAAAAAAAAAGGAGAAGACTCAAATTTGAAGAGAGAGAACCATAAGAAGAAGAAGAGAAAAAAGAAAAGATCAATGAAGGAGAAGGCAGTTAGAGAAAATAAGTTTAAAAAGTAAGATTTATATTTTGATGTGTATAATTGTTGGTATTAATTAAGATTATGAATTTGTTTAAGATTAGGGTTTTGAAGATTATGTTTTGGGTTCGATTGATGAGCTAATTAGAATATTATAGATTAATTATTATGGGTAATGGTTTAATTAGTTGATTTTGAAAGATTTTGGGTAAGGATGATGATATTGAGTTATGACTTGTTACATGATGATTTTGAGTTAGATATTTTCGTAGATCAGTAGTTGATCCATGAAAAAATCTAGGTTTAAGGTTGAAGATGATGGAATTTTAGTTTGGTCCATTAATTTGTGAAAATTATAGTTTAGTCCCTGAACTTTGAAAAATCACACTTTGGTCCCTGGAGCAAAATTTGATATTCTGGAAAGAATTAAGGATGAATTATGGGCAGAATTTTAGTATAGTTATGAATTTATGATATTTTCAGTTTGGTCCTCTAATTTGGCAAAATTACAATATAACCCCTAAAAATCTAAGGAAATTCCAGATTAGTCCCTAGCTTTAATTTCAGTTTTTCAGATTGGTTTTTGACAAATAATTAAGGTTTATAGGTGAATTATTACAAAGTTTTATGTTTTTTATTCCTTATAAATTAGATTTCGGGAAACTGTTTGGTTTTTGGGAAAAATAATTAGTTTTGTTCATAAACATATAAGGTTATCAGTTAGACCCTAAGTTAAGTGTATTAAATAGATTTTACATTCTTTTTCAGTATGTCTTCTTTTGTATCCAGATAATCCAAATATTCTACCTGCGAGACATTAGTAGGATTGCCTTCGTATTTACTTCTATGTTATTTATACTTTTGAGTAAGGTGAATGAGTAATTTTTCATATGCTAGAGGATTAGTATAAACACTTGAATTATTAATATGGAATTGATTGTGCTTCTTGGTAATTCTTATATTGTTATTTATTCCTTATTTGTGATTAAGTATGGTCACTTATTGAAACTGAATCTTTGATATAAACCATTATGTACTTCTGAATTGATAGCTCCTCATTTAATTGATGTCATGAGTTGAGTCTTGAGATATGAATCTATTTGTGTGATTAAGATATGAACCTATAGTATGCTAGTCAGAATACCCTTGCTAACAGGGTAGTGATAGTCCTTCTGCACATTGTAAATGAACCCTAGTTGGTCGGGGAGTCTCCAACCTGTGACAACTGATCATTCCATAGTACGGAGCGTCATACTCATTGCATTTTAATTTTCTGACAAGTCTTATCTTATGATACACTACTTGTTACAACTTATTTATGAAATTTTCTTGTAGAAGCCTAAAGCCAAATTCATATATGTTTCTCTTTATCTTATTACCTTATATATGTATATTGAAAGTTATCTACTCACAAAGTTATTGAACTCATTCTCTTGTTATTTTTTTTTTCAGGCTTATATCTTTATTAGCATGTCACTTTTGTTGAACTTCAGAACCTGCTCTTTTGGTTGTAATTAGTACTTTTCCTTTATGTCTAGTTGTGCTTCACAATTATAATATTTATATTAACTGTTGTATTAAGATAATTCATTTATATTATGGAGTTAGTTATGCTATCATGCTGTGTAGAACTCTATTTTGTTCATGTAAGGAATAAGTTTGTATGTAAGTTTGAGTTCGCATAGGTATGTCACCTAGGAGGAGGACCTTGTCTATGTGCCGATCATAAATTCGGAGATCGAGTCTTAACAATCTTTCTTTATTGATCTTTAAAGCTTTATTTTCTTAACACAAGTCAAGAAGTTCAATCTTAAATATGTTTTGTTGAGCTTTTCCTAAATTCCTTTTCGTTTCTTGTTGTCTTTTTTATTTTAAATTCATTTTGTTGGTATTGATTTGAGCTTGTTTGTTGAGTTTTCCTTATTCCTAGTTTCCTTATTGTTTTTTTATTGTTGTATCTTTTTGAATCCATTGGTTGAACATTATAATCTAAAATGTTTTTATTGTTTTTGTTTAATTCCTTAAAGAACTAAATAGATGAGCTAAAAGGGGTAAAATGCAAAACAAAATGAGAATATTATCATGAAAAGCTAAATTATAAGTGAAATAGGTGTGGAGCGTCATATCCTTAAGTATGAACACATAAGGGAATATATGAGGATTATTAACTAATATGTTTTTTTATATTTAACGATGTCTTTCAAAAGAGAATCTTCACCTAAGAAGGAGAAAAAAACACCTTTTTTTTTCAAAGGCTATGCAACAACAATTTGAAAGGATAAATGTGTTGTTTAGCGAGGCAAATGATCAAATAAATAGATAGGATATTGTGATTGCTAGTTTGCAAGAAAGGTCATTCTAAAAGGTTCCTGCTTCTAGAAAGCCAGAAAAACATACTACTAAACATATAGATGAGTTTGTTAAGGAGAATGGGGATGATAATTTGGATGAACTTGATCAAGATTCATATGAGAAATGAGGAATAATTTGGCAACATGGTATTTTTGGTAATAGGAGATTTCAACATTATGAGAATTTTTAACATAGAGGATCTAAGAGAGGTATTGCATTTAAAGATGATTTGGAGAGGAGGAACCTCAGGAGTATTAAGATGAAGATTCTTGTTTTTCAATGGAAGAATGATCCATAAGATTACTTAGAGTAGAAAAATAAAGTGAAGTTGATTTTTTATTGTTACAATTATTCGGAGGAGAAAATATAAAATTAGTTGTGATTAATTTACTACTTATACTATTATTTGGTGGGATTATCTTGTTTTGAGTATAAGAACGAATCATGAAAGGCTTATTAATACCTAAGATAAGATGAAGGCGATGTACTATAAAAAGATGAAGGTAGCTATAATTTAGGCGAATATAAAAGAGGATATGGAATCTACTATTACTAGATTATTAAATGGTTTGAACCGTGAGATAGAGAATATTATAGAGTTACAACATTATGTAGAGTTAGGAAAACAAAAAAAGAGAGAGGGAATTATTGGTTGGCCAATATTTTATCCATAAAAAAATTCTTTCTTGGTTTCAATGGGTCATTTTTTATGAGAAGAGTTTCATTGAGGTATTCTTAGGCTTCATCTTGCTTGAAAAGTAAATCAGATCTCGAAAAGTTTTTTAAATCAAGTTTATTTTATGTTTTGGGACTAATTTTTTCCAAATTGAAGACATCGAATGGATTTTTGAAGTCCTCTAGAGTATTATTTTTTAAAAGTATTTTCAAGTGAAATATTAGTTTTAGGGTCCAAAAAGTTGGACTCTAAAATTTCGATCACCACTGTGGTGGTCAGAATCTAGGTTCTTGAATGATATGTCATCTATTATTGCAAACTACAATGTAAGACCCAGACTTTTGGCCCAAACCCAAGCCCAAGCCAGCCCAAACCCAACTTAAGTTAACCTAGGTATTTAAGGAAGAGTTGCAAGAGAACTTATTTCCTCTCTTCTAATTCCTGTAACCGTCGTGACCCTCTCCTCATCAAACCAAGGATTTCAGTTTTTGATCTTGAGTTTTGGGTTTAAGAAAAGTGGAAGTAGCAAGTAAGTGATTCTCTCTCATGTTACTTTTAATTATGATTTGTTTATGGAAGGATTAAAAAGAGAGAGAGAGAGAGATTAGGGTTTATAAGGATTAGAAGTTTATGTTGTTAAGATTGATTTATGATTATTAAGGGTTTAATGTTAGGTGATTAATTAATATGTTGTTAGAAATAAGGATTTGTGAGTTGATTTGTTTAAATTAATTTTTATGGGTTAAGAAATTCATTTTTCACCTTGCTGGAAAATCTGGACAGAATGGTCTTGAGGTTGAAGATGACCAAATTTTATTTTGGTCCTTGATTTATGAAAAGTTTAGTTTAGTCCCTAAACTTTGGAAAATTTACAATTTGACCCCTAAATGTATTTTGAGATTCTGGAAAGTGTTATTATGAGGTTTAGGATGATGAATCTCAGTTGATAATTGATTTGGAATATTTTTAGTTTGGTCCCTCAATTTTGGGAATTTACATTTTAGTCCCTAAACTTTAAAAAAATTACAGTTCGGTCCCTGGTTCATTCTAGACAGAATTAAGGATGGTTTATGGGTGAAATTTCAGTATGGTTATGGAAATTACAGTTTGGTCCAGTTTTGGTAAAATTACGTTTTGGTCCCTGTTTTGGATAATTGTTGTTTTAGTCCCTAAACCTAGGAGACTAAACCTGGTTTTCTTTTATGCATTGGAATCTTTTATTTGTGTTGCTTTGAGTTGCTTTTGAGTATATTTCGTATATTTATTGTAGGTTCTCCTAACGATCCTCAATAGGTTTTTCGGGTCTTTCATCTGATATTCCTTTTAGTTCTATATTTT
>Ga0307518_10001540_pt1 | contig 17084 bp, 22 predicted proteins | sample 25_EM_MG_FD_203889 | JGI IMG/M metagenome (GOLD analysis project Ga0307518, IMG submission 203889) | Populus trichocarpa ectomycorrhiza microbial communities from riparian zone in the Pacific Northwest, United States - 25_EM | ecosystem: Host-associated > Plants > Roots > Unclassified | place...
GTGTCGGTTATACCATACGGTTGGGCTATGAAAGTGCCAAGTATTTGTTGTACCAAGGGTTATACAACATAAATCTAGATTAATCATTTAACAAGCAAAGTATTAAAAGTGAACAAGATAACAAATATAAAACATGTTAGTATCAAACATTAAGGTCCATGTTGAATTTATATTATACTTATTCTTACACCATTAGTGTAACCTTTTCACCTTAACATGATAAACTTAGCTAAACATAATGAAAGAGAGAAACATAAATAAACAAGGAAAGGAAATGAAAAGCATAAGCAAGAGATTAATATAAGCAAAACTTAAGCATTACAAAGAGAGAGAGCAAGAACATGATCTTGATCTGAAAACCAAGATGCCTAAATACATGACAAATGCCTCCTTTTATAGGCCAAAATTCAGAATTATTGATTTGTTGACTAATTGTTGAGTGGGTGGCCACATCTTGACTTGGTAACAATCCTTATCTTTTTGTCTGCCGAAAACGTCATTGATAAAGTTATAATTTGAACAGACTTAAATCATGAAAGTTCTAGGAAATTGTCTTAGCTTTCCAGAAAAAAAAAAGTTGAGGTCATTTGGACTTCTAGAACTCGAGATATAGGCTGAACACTAAACAGTATTTGAGCTACAGGATAGATTCAGACTTCTCCGTTGTTGCTACAATTTGGACTTGGAAACGGCCTTTTTAAATCTTGGACTTCCCATGAAAGTTTTAGGCCTATGTCTTAGATTTCTATCCATATAAGGCAGACCTAAATCCAAGATCTACAGCTCCAGATATGACCCAATGACCGAATAGTGTTCCAGTTTGGACTGAACCAACATCTCTATTCTAAGTTTGGCCTTCTCTTTGTCCTTTCAATTTCCGTACTTAAACTCATCAATCAATCCTTTCATTTTTGTGATAGGCCTGCATTTAAGATGAATATTTACCATAAATTAAAGGTATCTTATGGTATCAGACTTGTTATTATAAAAAATGCTTTAGTTAAGGAGTTATTGATACTTCAAGTGCAAAATGATGATATAAAACCTTGATAAAAATGCACTTTTAAGTACTAATCACAAATTTATAAATTTACTGTGTAGTTGGTTGCTTTTCTTAATTGTTGCTAAGTGATTTCAAGAACTAAAGAAAGGCAATTTGAGTGGAAAAAGGTGTAGGGAACATATTAGAGTGAAAAACCTATAAATTTGTATGAAACACGAGTGTGTGAGGTGTTATTTTTATTGCTAATGATTTTCGTGCATATTTTTAAAAAATATTGTCTTCTAACAATGTGTCACAGAAGAAGGGTGAAATCCCAGAAGATGGGCTTTCGAGAATACAACAACAGATAGAATTTATGTTTGGTGAGCTGATGATTGGGATTGAAAAATTGAAGACTAGGTCTGATGAGGGACGTAGTAAAAAGGGTTGAGAAGCTAGGAATGAGGAGAGTGTTGCTAGAAACTTTGCAGATGAAGCCGAGGATGATCTTAACCGTGGTAGTAGGTTCCATACACATAGGGGATAGAGGTATGAGAATCGGCCAATGAGGGGACATATTCGGCCATTTAGGGATTTTGAGTATAAAGGGGATTTTTTTATGATTTGGGTGATATAGACCGAAATTTGGGTAGTATTAAGTTAAAAATCCCACCTTTAAGGGAAAAACTGATCAGGAAGCTTACTTAATTGGGAAAAAAAGGTGGAGATGATTTTGGACATCCATAGGTACTCTGAAGAAAAGAAGGTTATGTTAGCTGTAGTGGAGTTTACTGATTATGCCATGGTTTGGTGGGAGAGATTGGTGGTAGAAAGAAGAAGGAATAAAGAAAGACCAATTAGCACGTGGGAGGAGATGAAGACAATAATGAAGAAGAGGTATGTTCCTAAACACTATTATAGGGAGTTGTTTAATCATTTACAAATTATAGGGAGTTGAAGACAATGATGGAGAGATTGTGTCCACTAGTGAGGAGTCTGATTGTGATGACATGTCACCACTTGAGGATACTAGTGATTTAGAGTATGTTGTTGGTGATAAAGTTTTGGTGATTAGACGGTCGCTTAGTGTTCAGACTAAGGAGGATGATGTGGAGCAAAAAGAGAGAATGTCTTCCATACTAGATGCCTAATCAATGATAAGATATGCAGTATGATCATTGATAGTGGTAGTTGTACTAATATTGCTAGTGTTACTTTAGTTAGAAAGTTGGGATTGAATACCATTAAGCATGAGAGGCCTTATCAGCTTCAATGGTTGAACGAATGTGGTGTTGTTAGGGTGAATAGACAGGTGGTGATTTCTTTTCCAGTAGGCAAGTATAAGGATGAAGTGTTATGTGATGTTGTGCCTATGCATGCTACTCATCTGTTACTAGAGAGGCCTTGACAATTTGATAGAAAAGCCAAGCATGTTGAGTTTAAGAACATGTATTCATTGGAGAAAGATGGTAGAATTTATACACTTGCCCCACTAACACCAAAGCAAGCGTATGAAGATCAAATTCAGTTGAAGAAAAGCTATGAGGAGGAGCACTCAGATTCGGCCAAAGTGGAAGAACAAGCCGAACAACATGGCGAGAATGTGAGGAAGAGTGAAATAAAGTGAGCCATGAGTTGAAAACAAAAGGGGACAAAGTTTTGGCCCTTAGGAAATTAGAGGAGGGTCACAACCAAAAAGAAAAAAAAAATAGAAGGGAGGCCGAGAGTGGAGAGAGAAAGAAAGGGTGAGAAAAGAAAAGTTTGTAGAAAAAGTGGGGAAAAACCTAAATTTCTTTGCAAAATTTAGTGATCTTAAACGTGCTTATCTTTCTGAATTGCCTATGATTTTACTTGTGTATAAGGAGGCATACTTTAACTCCGATAATTTGGATTCCTGTGTTCCTAGTGTTGTTAAAGTTCTTTTACAGGAATTTGAAGATGTCTTTCTAGAAGAGATTCCTAATTGCTTGCTGCCAATTAGGGGAATTGAACATCAAATTGACTTTGTTCCAAGAGCATCTATACCAAATAGGCCAGCATATAGGAGCAATCCCGAAGAGTCTAAGGAACTCCAATGACAAGTGGAGGAGTTGATGTTGAAAGGATACATTCATGAGAGCATGAGTCCTTATGCAGTTCCCATGCTTCTTGTTCCAAAAAAAGACAAGACTTGGCAAATATGTGTTGATTGCAGGGCTATAAATAACATCACTGTAAAGTATCGACATCCTATTCCCAGATTAGATGATATATTGGATGAATTGCATGGTTCTAAAATGTTTTCAAAAATTGATTTAAAAAATGGTTATCATCAAATTAGGATGAAAGAAAAGGATGAATGGAAAACTGCTTTTAAAACTAATTATGGTTTGTATGAGTGATTGGTTATGCCTATTGGACTTACTAATGCACTTAGTTCTTTTATGAGATTGATGAATCATGTTTTGCGTGCTTTCATTGGTAAGTTTGTAGTTGTCTACTTTGATGATATTTTGATTTATAGTAAGGAGTTTGATGAGCATATGGATCATTTGAGACAAGTTCTTGATGTGCTTAGAAAAGAGTCCTTATATGCAAATTTGAAAAAGTGTGACTTTTGCATGGATATAATTATTTTTCTTGGATATGTTGCTAGTGCAAAAGGTATAGAGATGGATGGAGCTAAGGTTAAAGCTATTCCAGAATGTCCTACACCAAAATCAATAATAGAAGTTAGAAGTTTTCACGATTTTAATATCATCAATATTATCAATTTGTTTTTTTTTTTTTACAAATTATATACTATTCCTTTCCCTTAGTTGTTACCTTTAACAAAAGAACATAAATAATGTAATAATCCAATGTGCAACCCACAATCATATGTTAAAGTGTGTGTGTGAAAATAAGGGTTTATGAATACTTGTTAAATGAATATATGAGCAGAATCAAGTGATAACAATGCGAGAGTTTGTAAACCTGAATATTTCAAGAAGTGTAATGATAGACCTTGTTATGAATGTTTACTAAGATGCGTCTCAAGAGTCAATACTCATTACTCTGCCATCTTAATAATAACAGTTATGTCTAATGGTTTTAATAACAACAAAAACAGTTAGTTTTTTTTAATGTCAACTATTATTCTCTCCCCCCAACCAAAATGAGACATTGTCCTCAATGTCCTAAGGTAGAAAGATAGAGTATAAAAGACATCACCTGAAACAACAAACACTGACAAACCTGAAACACACTTAAACAAATATAAGAAATAACAAAACAAAATAATATGCTACTAATAAAACCAAAAGACACAAGGTTTCACAAACGAAGGCTCAAATCCAATCTAAGCTTTTTACGGCTTTCCATAGTTGACCAATTTATGCGACTCATGGAGGGATCAAGTACAAGGATGAAAGATTGTAGTCAATCAATTGTTCAACAGTAGCAACAGAGATTAAGATTTGTTATGCTAAAAATGTTAGAAATTTCTGTTCCACAGCTTGATCAAGAAAAGACAACAAATTATCATAAAAACCATTAACATTTAACAAACCTATAGGTTTATGGTGAATGTGCAGTTGGGCCCAAGAGAAAATATGAAAGATCTCTTTCAATTTGCCCAGACCACCTGGTAAGGCAATGAAGGCGTTAGCATGGTTAAACATTTCATTCATTCGATCAGACATTATAGAGACTTGTAGTTCCTCTCCAATTATTTTTCTAATGAAGTCCCCTTTTGCTAAAGCTTTGGGGACGACCCCCAAAACTTGACTACCTCCTAAAAATGCAGCTATTGACACACCCCCCATTAACCCAAGGCTGCCTCCCCCATACACTAAACAAATCTTTCTCTCAGCTAGTACCTGACCAAGATGATTTGTTGATTCTAAAAACTCCTTTTCTTTCCCAGGACTGGATCCACCGAAAACACAAATATTTCTTATATGATTACTTGAGGAACCTGACATTTCTACACACTTTTATATCTGTTCAATGTGTGGGTTGAGTAAAAATGAAAGGAAGGAAGAGAAGATTTTATAGATGATAAATTGAAAATGCAATCATACCACCTATATGTAGGCCAACTAGAGTCTCTCTCTCTCTCTGTTTTTTTTTGAAAACATGTGTATGTACAAGTAGTTGTGATTGTGGCTCACATCTTCCCTTGGTTTTACGTCCAAGAACGGCTTAAACGCCCTTTATGGGTCGGGGATAGGCTTCTCACTCAATTTTCTTAAAAACTGACAAACAAGGTCTTTTTTAGTCAGATTCCCAAGACCATAAGCATGTTCTTTATGAAAATGGGGCCATAAATCATGAATTGCATGATGCACATCTCCACTATGAAGAGACTTAAGAGTCAATAGAAGATTATCTAAAGACTCTCTATGTTTTGAAATAAATCCCACCTTTTGACAATTTTCACATGTTTTGTAGAATGCATGTGAGTCCTTGAACATGGTGGGCTAGTAAAATCCACTTTGTAAGATTTTTGCATGACAAAATTTCATGAAATTACTTACCTCATTGTCAAGAATGCATCTTTGATATATTTGACTAGGACAATATTTGAATAAGTAAGGGTCATCCCAATAAAAGTTTTGCATGTCGCTAAAAAACTTTCTTTTGTTTTGGGTATCCAAATGAGCTGGCAAAAATCCTGAAGCAAGAAAATTGTCAATATTAGCAGACCAATGTATTGAACTAAGAGAAAGTAAAGATTCATCAGGAAAGTAATCATCAATTGGTGTGATGTCAGATGTTGAATCAATTGCCAATTTTGACAAATGATCTGCAACAACATTTTCGGTGCCTTTTTCATCCTCGATTTCTTCCTGTTTGAAAGTTTCAAAGATTTCATAATCGTGATTGACTTCCTTTTGTTTGGTCATGGCATGAGGAAATGGAAATACTAGTGGGGAATCGGTCTTTTCTTTGCAATGTTCAGGTTTAACCCCTTCCTTACCCTCAGAGATTGACTCATCATCTTTCTCATAAGGTTCAAGAATGAGTTTTTCAATAACCTTACCACTGTGGAGAGTAATGACTGATTGGACTTGATCCATGTGTTGGCTTCCGGAACTACTTGCATTTGCATTGTATTGTCCCTTGGGATTTTGCTATGGTTGAGATGGAAACTTACCTTTCTCCTGAAAACTGAGAGTAAATGTGAATTTTGCATGAGTATCTTTCAAATCAGCCATAGTTTGAGCATTTTGAGTGTTGATTGTCTCTTGCTTTTCAATGAATGCATGCAAAGTTTCATCTAGATTTCTTCTAGGAGGGGGAACATAAAGAGGTGCATATCCATGAGAATTTTGGAAATTATGGAGTGCTTGAAATGGTGGCTGTGAAGTTTGTGCATTATTGTTACCACTCTTCCAACTGAAATTTGGATGATCTCTCCAACCAGGGTTGTATGTTTGCGAGTATGAGTTATGATTGGGCCTTTGGAAACTGTTTAAAGCATGAGCTTGTTCATGGAGGCATTCCTTGAAAGAAGAAAAAGTTGGACAGTTATTGGTTGAGTGTTCATTGGTTTCACATATTTGACACACAATGTCTTGAACATATTTTAATTGACCACTCTTTTTCAATTCTAGTGCCTCGACTTTTCTAGCTAAAGATGCAAATTTGGCTTGGAGTTCATGATCTTCCTTAAGGTTGTACATACCTCCACTAGATGTATAAGGTTGAGTTTTACTTGGTGCCTCATAAGTACCTGTAGTGTCCTAATTTTGAGCATTTTCAGCTAGCAAGTCTAGATACTCTCCATTGCTTCATCAGGGTCTTTATCTTCAAAAGTTCCATTGCACATCAATTCCACCATTTGTCTATCTTTAGGTGTTAACCCTTCATAAAAATGTGAAACCAATCTTCATGTTTCAAAACCATGATGAGGGCAAGTATTAAGCAAGTCTCGATACCTATCCCAACATTGGTAAAATGTTTCTCTTGGTTTTTGAGTGAAAATGGTGATTTATCTTTTGAAAGAGTTTGTTCCGTGAGACGGAAAAAATTTCTTTAAAAATTGTTGTTGCATTTCATCCCAAGCACGAATGGATCCTGGTCTCAAATTTTGTAGCCATATTTTAGCTTTATCTTTTAATGAAAAAAGAAAAAGCTTTAATCTAATGATGTTCATACTACAATTTAAGTCATTATAAGTGTTATAAACTTCTTCAAATTCTCTCAAATGCAAGTATGGATTTTCTAGATCTAAACCATGAAAAGAAGGTAAAAGTTGAATAATGTCTGGCTTAAAACACAATCCTTGGGTTGGGATTAGTATCTTCTTTTTTTTTCTTTTTTTAATATATATACATATAACTTAAAATACAATGCATCTTTAACCCATGTAACGAGCTTTCGGCAAATGACTCCCAGACTAGTTGGTCTTAAGGCATTAGGTGTTGAGACACCCCTACAAGCTTAGTAACTTTAGTTGCAGATACTAAAATATAGATAGTGCAATGTTTGATTCCCTTAAGCTTTTCTCCTCAACCCATGTAACAAGCACTAGGCCAATAGCTCTCAAGTCAGTTGACTTTAGGGTATTAGGTGTTAAAACACCCTTTCGGGCTTAATTGCTTAGGTTAGGAAGGCTACGAAACCAAACTTATCTATATTTTTATTTATTTATTTATTTATCATTTTTTTTTTGTTTTTTTTTGAAAATTATATACTATCCATTTCCCTTAGTTGTTACCTTTAACAAAAGAACAAAAATAATATAATAATGCAATGTACAACCCATAAGCATATGTTAAAGTGTGTGTGTGAAAATGAAGATTTATGAATACTTTTTTTTTTTGATCAAATGTAAGAATTGTATAGATCAAAAAGAGCAAGACAAGCTTGCAATATAAGCTGGAAACCAGCAGTACATAAGGATATACATAATCAGTCAAAGGGAACAGGCTCCCTTGAACAAACCATAGCAAGACAAGCTTGCAGATCAGTAACCTAAACCAACGAGAACATGCTCCCATGGACTAGCAACCAAAGCCCTATGGCATTAAGCAAACAATAAAAGACATGATCCCACATACAGATAGCATGAACATCCCTCATGCAGTGGTAGTAGCCAAACATCTAAAAAGCTAACAAAGGCAAACAACTCCCCAGCGATAAAGGCTAGAGATAGAATATCCTGCATAAAGCAGCAACAACACCAAAGTGGTGATCCAAAGACATGTCTAGAAGACAATCACAGGGGAAACAGGCAAAAACCAGCCTCCACCCACTGAGGAGAGCATCAACCAAGCCCATTCCAGCAATAGCAGGAAAAAGCTATCAAAGTAGAGACCCAATAAGGGGCCAGGGACCACACTTCAGCCAGCATCACACGCAGAAAGCAGGGAAGTACCGAGCTTCACCCAGGTCACTCCTGTAATATGGGGATAACAAGCGAGCGTCAGCAGCAACCTGCAAACCCAACAAAGGAGAACATGCAGGGGAAGATGGGCTCATGGCAGTAAGCCAAAAATAACAAACCAGAGAAGAAAGTCCAACTCTAGCAAACCAGAATTCCAGTAAGCTTCTAGAAGCACAATAGTCAAAGCTGCTTATAGCAGCATACCAAACTGCATTGAGCAGCAACCAAGAGGCCAATCACCAGCAGACCATCCCTACACCACAGCATGAATGTAGCCCAAATATGAGGGGAGAAAGCCTCACCCAAACTGTTGGGATCCATAGCCAAATCAAGATAGGCCAGCCAAATTAGACCTGCAGAAGAACCAAAATGGAACAGGAGGCAGAATTTGTGAACAAGGGGAGAGAACCTCACCCAAACGCACCCCAAACAATGCCCCAAAGTAGGCAAAGAGATCCTTTGCAACAAACCAGTAGCATCCAGCAAGAAAGGAACACTACTGAACAACATCCACTGGAACTCAGGGGATCCAGAACAAGGAGGCAACCTCCATTAAACCAAAATGCCAAAGCTAAATAGCAGCAGCAACACCCTCTAGAGGGTTCAAGGGCATGTCCAGCAGCCAACCAACCACTCAAAGAACACGACCAACAAGACACAGGACAAGCAACTGAGCAGAGGCAAAGCTAACAGTCCCAAAGGCAACAAGCTACAACAAGAAGCACCGCATGCTATGATCTAGCTGACCAGAGAGCTATCAACAATCATTATACACAGAGATTGCAAGCAAAGCGAGTCCACCAACTACAATCAGCAGGAACAGGAGAATGAGGGAACCAGACCCAACATTCCAAGACAAGGTTCACACCACTGAAAGACTATAGACCAATCAACTAAGCAAGCCCTTGGCTCTGGTAGACAGGCATCATTGACAGCAAATGCACAGGAAAGAAAGCACCAACAGCAAACAGAGAACAGAGCAGCAAACCAGCAAAAAGAGTGGATACAAGACAAGTCATGAGGGAACAACCCCATGATGATGCAGAGGGAGATGGAACCCCCTAAAGAGCCAGCTAGGTATAAATTATGGAGTGGGAGAGGCAGGAACTGGTCTACCACTTCCAAATCTAAGAAAAGCACAAAGCTGAACAGTACCTGAACAATGGGGACATCCATCAAATTGACCATCTCCAAGGCAGTGGACGTGACAGATCAACCCCAGCAAGCGTGGAGAGTCATCTAACTCGTCGGAGAGAGGAGCTACAGATGAACCAACAAAATCCCCATCGTTGGAAGCGTCAAGCCAGAGACCCGTTAGGGTTTCAGGCAAGATCCATCGCACGCTCACTGGTTGCTGGAGCAGAGGCGCCGATGTTGGACTGGCCATGGGAGGCGTGAAGAAATGATCTCACTAAAGATTTATGAATACTTCTTAAATGAATATATGAGCAGAATCAAGTGATAACAATGCAAGAGTTTGTAAACCTGAATATTTCAAGAAGTGTAATGATAGAGCTTGTTATGAATGTTTACTAAGATGTGTCTCAAGAGTCAATACTCATTACTCTACCATCTTAATAATAACAATTCTGTCTAATGGTTTTAATAACAACAAAAACAGTTAGTTTTTTTTTTAATTTAACTACCCTCTCCCCCCAACCAAAACGAGACATTGTCCTCAATGTTTTAAGGTAGAAATGTAGAGTATAGAAGACATCACCTGAAACAACGACTACTGACAAACCTAAAACACACTTAAACAAAAATAAGAAATAACAAAACAGAAAAAGAATAATGATATTAATAAAACCAAAAGACACAAGGTTTTACAAACTAAGGCTCAAATCCAATCTTAGCTTTTTACAGCCTTCCCTATTTGACCAATCTATTCGACTCACGGAGGAATCAATTACAGGGATGAAAGCTTGCGGTTGATCAATCAGTTGTTCAACAGTACCAATAGAGATTATGATTTGTCGTGCCGAAGATGTAAGAAAATTCTGTTCCACAACATGATCAAGAAAAGACAACAAATAATCATAAAAACCATTATCATTTAACAAACCTATAGGTTTTTAGTGAATGTTTAGTTGGGCCCAAGAGGAAATATGAAATATCTCTTTTAATGTGCCCAGACCACCTGGTAAAGCAATGAAGGCGTCAGCATGAGCAAACATTGTATCCTTTCGTTTAGACATTGTGGAGACCTGTAGTTCCTCTCCAACTGTTTTTCCAATGAGATCCATTTTGGCTAAAGCTTTTGGAATGATACCCAACACTTGACTGCCTTCTAAAAATGCAATTATTGACACACTCCGCATTAACCCAAGGTTGCCTCCCCTATATACTAAATGAGTCTTTCTCTCAGCTAGTACCTGATCAAGATAATGTGCTGATTCTAAAAACTCATTTTCTTTCCAGGATTGGATCCACCAAAAATACAAATATTTTTTATTTGATGACCTGAGGAACCTGTCATTGCTACATGCTTCTATATCTGTTGAATGTATGGGTTAAGTAGAAATGAAGGGAAGGAAGAGAAGATTTTATAAATGAGAAATTCAAAATGCAATCATACCACCTATATGTAGGCTAGCTAGAGTCTCACACTCTCTCTCTCTCTCTTTGTTTTTTTTGTTTAAAACATATGTATGTGCAAGTAGTTGTGTGGCTAACATCTTCCCTTGGTTTTACATCCAAGAACGACTTAAACACCCTCTATGGGTCGAGGATAGACTTCCCATCCAGTTTTTTTTAAAACTGGCAAACAAGGTCTTTTTTAGTCAGATTTCCAAAACTATGTTGATCATGTTTTTTATGAAATTGGAGCCAAAAATCATGAATTGTACGATGCACATCTCCACTAGCATGCGTCTCAAGAGTTAATAGAAGATTATCTAAAGACTCCTTACTCAGGCCATCCTTAATGAATTGTATTTTATCTTCACGGTTTACGAAGACCATTTCTAAAGAATGACATTTTGCATTACAAGTCCATCTAGCACATCTGTGACAGACTTTCAATCGTTTTGCACGACGTTTCTTTACAAAAGTGTTATTACCTGTCCTAGGCATGTATGAAATAAAAGAATTAGAAGACTCACTTGATAATCGGACCTTTGCTTCAATTAGGCAGCGAATATCTTTAGGAATTACATGGTTCATTAACAACCTTAATCTTTCATACCTAGCACGGTAAATTTTTGTAATCGCATTTTGAGGCAAAACGGGAAAATACTTTTTTAATTTTTCAAGAGTGGTGTCCATTTTTCAAAAGAGAAGTGGAGAAGAGATTCAAAGAAAAGAGAAGGAACAAGGAATTGAACAAATATATACATAGATATCAGTTATCATGGGAAACTAAAAGAACCGACTTAAGAGTCACGAAGTACATTTATCCGCCATTTGTCCGGGGTTGGAGAAAGACTAGCAAAACAAAAGTCACACAAAAAAGAAACACAAAAACCATGTGAGAAAAAAAAAATAATCAATCTTTATATACAGGATCAGTCAAACCAATGGATTCATTTTCACTAGGAAAATTATCAAAGTAAACTTTCAAACGATGCCTATTTACCTTAAAAACATTGCCATTTTTTGGATTCTCAATATCAAAAGCCCCATAAGGATACACATGTTTCACAATAAATGGACCACTCCATCTTGATCTTAGCTTTCCAGGAAATAAGTGGAGTCGAGAAATATAAAGCAAAACTTTTTGACCAACATCAAATGTTTTTCTCAAGATTCTCTTGTCATGAAACTCTTTGATTCTTGCTTTATGAATTTTTGAATTCTTATATGCATCATTTCTTATTTCCTCAAGCTCATTTATTTGTAATTTACGTAGTTGGCTAACATCATCAAGGTTCGAATTAAAAGCTTTAATAGCCTAGTAAGCTTTATGGTCAAGTTCCACAGGCAAATGACAAGGTTTTCCATAAACCAGCCTATAAGGTGACATACCTAATGATGTTTTAAAAGCAGTTCGATAAGCCCAAAGTGCATCATTAAGTCTTAAAGACAAGTCTTTCCGATTAGGGTTCACTGTTTTTTCCAAGATTTGTTTGATCTCCCTATTAGCAAGTTCTACTTGTCCACTCGTCTGAGGGTGATAAGGGGTGACAACTTTATGTGTGATTCTATATTTTTTCATTAAAGATTCAAATGGCTTGTTGCAGAAATGTGTTCCACCATCACTTATCATGGCTCGAGAAATTCCAAATCGACTCAAGATATTTTCTTTCAAAAACTTGATCACTGTTTTGTGATCATTATTTCGAGTTGGGATTGCCTCTATCCATTTTGAAACATAATCCACTGCGACTAATATGTACACAAAACCAAATGATAGAGGAAATGGACCCATGAAATCTATACCTCAACAGTCAAAGATTTCAATGACAAGGATAGGATTCAAAGGCATCATGTGACATTTTGAAATAGACCCCAACTTTTAACAATTTTCCCAAGTTTTGCAGAATGCATGTGTGTCTTTGAACATGGTGGGCCAATAAAATCCACATTGTAAGATTTTTGCAGTTGTCTTTTTTGATGAGAAATGACCCCCACATGCCTCAGAATGACAAAATTTAATGACAATACTTACCTCATTGTCGGGAATGCATCTTTGAAATATTTGATCAGGACAATATTTGAATAAGTAAGGGTCATCCCAATAAAAGTTCTTCACTTCGTTCAAAAACTTTCTTCTATCTTGGGTACTCCAATGAGCTGGCAAATCTCATGTTGCAAGAAAATTGACAATATTAGCAAACCAAGGCATTGTAGCAACAGAAAGTAAATATTTATCAGGAAAGTAATAATTGATTTGTTTGATGTCAAATATGGAATCTATTGTCGATCTTGACAAATGATCTGCGACAATATTTTCGGTGCCTTTCTTGTTCTTGATTGTGATATCGAATTCTTGAAGTAACAAAATGCACCGTACCAATCTAGCCTTAGAATCCTTCTTAGAAAGAAGATATTTTAATGCTGCATGATCACTAAAAACAACAACAGGTGAGCGAACAAGATAAGATCGAAATTTTTCACATGCAAATACTACTGCAAGTAATTCTTTTTCAGTGGTAGTGTAATTCATTTGAGCACTATTTAAAGTTTTACTTGCATAGTAAATCACATAAGGTTTCTTATCTTTTCTTTATCCTAAAACAGCACCCACAACATAATCACTAGCATCACACATTATTTCAAAAGGTAATGACCAATCAGAAGGTTGAATGACAGGAGCAGAAGTAAGCAAGTTTTTAAGTTTAACAAAGGCTTCTTCACAATGTTCAGTCTATTCAAAAACAATATCCTTTGTTAGAGGGTTACACAATGGCTTAGATATGACACTAAAATCTTTGATGAACCTTCTATAAAAACCAATATGTCTTAAGAATGATCTAACATCTTTAACAGATTTTGGTGTTGGCAAGTTGGCAATTAACTCAATTTTAGATTTGTCAACCTCAATTCCTGTTGATGAAATAATGTGACCAAGTACAATGTCGTTTGTTACCATAAAATGATATTTTTCCCAATTCAGCACAAGATTCTTTTCTTCACACCTGTTCAAAACCTTTTCTAAGTTAGTCAAACAATCATCAAATGAATCGCCAATAACAGAAAAATCATCCATAAAAATCTTAAGAAAACGTTCAACCATATCACTAAATATACTGAGCATGCATCTTTAAAACGTGGCTGGTGCATTACATAATCCAAAAGGCATCCTTCGATATGCAAAAGTACTAAATGGACATGTGAAAATAGTTTTCTCTTGATCTTCAAATGCAATTTCAATTTGGTTGTAACCTGAATAACCATTTAGGAAACAATAAAATTCATGACCTGCGACTCTTTCTAAGATTTGATCCATGAAGGGTAAAGGAAAACGATATTTTCTAGTCATTGAATTAAGTTTCCTATAGTCAATGCACATGCGCCAACCAGTAATAGTCCTAGTTGGAATTAACTCATTTTTCTCATTTGTTATCACGGTGACTCCAGACTTCTTAGGTACAACTTGGGTAGGACTTACCCATTTGCTGTCGGAAATAGGATAGATGATTCCATTATCTAGAAGATTAATGACTTCATTCCTCACTACTTCTTTCATATTAGGATTAAGCCTTCGTTGCATTTCTCTAGAGGGTTTAACATTTTCCTACAAATAAATCTTGTGTGTGCAAATCAAATGACTAATTCCTTTTATGTCAGCTATGGTCCACCCTAATGCATTTTTGTGCATTTTCAGAGTTTGTAATAACTTACCTTCTTGATGTGCATTAAGTTTGAAAGAAATTATTACCGGAAAAGTTTCATTTTCTCCCAAAAATGGGTATTTGAGATTAAATGGCAATGGCTTCAAATCAGGTTTTGGTGGTTGAACACTTGAAGGTATGAACTCAATTGATCGTGGTGGCAATTCCTTAATTTTTGGTCTCCAACTGCTTGCCTTTGATTCTTCCTGAAAATAAACCATTTGCAAATCTTCAGATTCATTAAACTCAGTTTCATTGGAAGTATTTGCACATTGATCATAAACTAATTTTTCAATAAAATCTACTTCCTGTAAATCATTATCATCTCCAAGTTACTTGCAAATGTTAAAAACATTCATCTCCAATGTCATGTTTCCAAAAGATAACTTCATCAGTCCATTCCAACAATTACTCAATGCATTAGAAGTTGCAAGAAATGGATGTTCTAAAATAAAAGGAATTGAATTACATGTTTTAACAGGTTGTGTATCCAAGACAACAAAATCCACAGGATAAATGAATTTATCAACTTGTACTAACACATCCTCAACTATTCCTCTAGGCACCTTTACAGATCTATCAGCAAGTAAAAGAGTTACAGAAGTTGGTTTTAACTCCCTTAGATTGAGACTTTGAAAAACAGAATATGGAAGTAAATTCACACTAGCTCTAAGATCAAGTAAAGCTCTTTCAACTTTATGTTCTCCAATAAAGCAAGAAATTGTAGGACAACCAGGGTCTTTATATTTCAAAGCATTATTGTTTTGAAGAATGACACTTACTTGTTCGGCTAAAAGGGCTTTCTTTTTCACATTCAGTTTTCTCTTCACGGTGCACAAGTGTTTCAAAAATTTAGCATAAGAAGGTACCTGTTTCATAGCATCCAACAAAGGTATATTGATCCTTACTTGTTTGAAAGTTTCAAAGATATCAGAATTGTGATTGACTTTCCTTTGTTTGGTCCTGGCATGAGGAAATGGAAGTGCTGGTGGGGAATCAATCTTTTCTTTGCAGTGTTTAGGTTCAACCCCTTCCTTACCCTCAGAGACTACCTCATCTTCTTTCTCACAAGGTTCAATAATGGGTTTTTCAATAACCTTACCACTGTAAAGAGTAATGACTAATTTGACTTGATCCATGTGTTGGCTTCCAGAGCTACTTGCACTTGAATTGTGTTGCCCATTGGGATTTTGCTGTGGTTGATATGGAAACTTACCTTTCTCCTAAAAACTGAGAGCATATGTGAATTTTGCAAGCGTATCTTTTAAATCTGTCATGGTTTGAGCATGTTGAGTTTGATTGTTTCTTGCTTTTCAATGAATGCATGCAATGTTTCCTCAAGATTTCTTCTAGGAGGGGGAGCATAAGGAGGTGCATATCCTTGAGAATTTTGAAAATTATGGTGGGCTTGAAATGGTGGTTGTGAAGTTTGTGTATTATTGTTACCACTTTTCCAACTGAAATTTGGATGATTTGACCAACCAGGGTTGTACGTTTGCGAGTATGGGTTATGATTGGGCCTTTGGAAACTATTTAAACCATGGGCTTGTTCATGGAGGCATTCCTTGAAAGAAGGCAAAGTTGGACAATCATTGGTTGAATGTTCGTTTGCCACATATTTTACACACAATGTCTTGAACATATTTTAATTGAACACTCTTTTTAAATTCAAGTGCCTCGACTTTTCTAGCTAAAGATGCAAATTTGGCTTGGAGTTCATGATCTTCCCTAAGGTTGTACATACCTCCACTAGATGTATGAGGTTGAGTTTTACCTGGTGCCTCACAAGTGCCTGTAGTGTCCTAATTTTAAGCATTTTCAGCTAACATGTTTAGGTACTCCATTGCTTCATCAGGGTCTTTATTTTTAAAAGTTCCATTGCACATCAATTCCACCATTTGCTTATCTTTCGATGTTAACCCTTCATAAAAATGTGAAACCAATGTCCATGTTTCAAAACCATGATGAGTACATGTATTAAGCAAGTCTCGGTACCTATGCCAACATTGGTAAAATGTTTCTCCTGATTTTTGAGTGAAAGTGGTGATTTGTCTTTTGAAAGAGTTTGTTCTATGAGAAGGAAAACACTTCTTTAAAAACTATTGTTGCATTTCATCCCAAGCATGAATGGATCCTGACCTAAGATTTTGTAGCCATGTTTTAGCTTTATCTTTTAATGAAAAAGGAAAAAGCTTTAATCTGATGGTGTTCATGCTACAATTTAAGTCATTATAAGTGTTACAAACTTCTTCAAATTCTCTCAAATGCAAGTATGAATTTTCTAGATCTAAGCCATGAAAAGAAGGTAAAAATTGAATAATGTCTGGCTTAAAATTGAAATGAGATGCATCAGGAGGGAAAACTATACACGATGGTGCACTTGTTCTTGTTGGATTCATGTGGTCTCTTAGTGTTCTAACTCGATTATTCTCATTATTCTCATTATGAAGCGATTGATTATCCTTTTCGGCCA
>Ga0307518_10001541_pt1 | contig 17065 bp, 11 predicted proteins | sample 25_EM_MG_FD_203889 | JGI IMG/M metagenome (GOLD analysis project Ga0307518, IMG submission 203889) | Populus trichocarpa ectomycorrhiza microbial communities from riparian zone in the Pacific Northwest, United States - 25_EM | ecosystem: Host-associated > Plants > Roots > Unclassified | place...
AATTGAAAAAAAATATAATTTCATAAATTATCTCAAATAAAATAAATAATAATCAAAATAATAGAGATCAAATCTAAAAAATAAAAAAAATAAAAGATGAAGAAATTAAAATAATAATAATTAACATCTCATAAATTATTTAAAAAAAAATAAGTAACAATCAAAGAATAAGGACCAAATTTGATAGATAAAAAATTTCAATAAAAAAATGATAAGGGAAAAGCAAATAACAATTATAAAAATGAGGATCAAAGTTAATATAAAAATTAAATTTGAAAAGATGAAATTGAAAAATAAATATTCAAAACAAAATATATATAGTAATCAAAAGTTTGAGGATCAAATTTGATATAATCAGCAAATAATATGACATTTCTAAATTTTTCACAACTTGTGGAAAGTGTTTTCTGCCCAAATTTTCCAGGAAAACACTTTCCTGAAAATCAAGCTAAATTTTCCTTTGACTGGAAAGTGTTTTCCGTTGACCAACTTTTCTAATGTCAAACAAACACAGGAAAGTTTGGAAAGTGGTTTCCCGGAAAGTGAATTCTGGAAAATAAAATTAGCCTAAGATGCCATACAATTTAAAGGAAAAATTAGGTAATTGGTCACTAAAGTTGTATTATTTATGAATAATGCAATTCGACTTCAGGTAAAGATTAATGTTAAAACTAAATTCTTGTAGGATGCTTAATTGTTAAGACATGGCTAAGACAGGAAAGATTCCAAGTGTAAAGTGAAATCTTAAGGTTGGCTTTAGTGTTGTAATAAAGCTTTTAGTAGGAATAATTTGTGATTGTCATAAAGGTACGAGGAAAATAAATTGTTACATTGGAGAAATGTTAATTGAGTTAATGGTATGTAAAAAAATTTACCTTGTTTTTCTTGATTTCAAAGCTCATGAAAATTGTAAGACGTTAAGAATTTATGGGGCATTATATAAAATGCACAAAACAAAGAAAGTAACCTTAAAATAATAAAAAAAATATTAAGCCTAAGAACATAGGGTGTTTTTGAATTTTCACAATGATTTTTTGTAATTATCATGTCAACTCAGGAGAAATTTTATATTTAACTAAATAAAATAAAACAAAAATACAAAAGGTGGTCGCATATGTGGCACATCCAAGAGTACATGAAAAGCGTCTACACCCTTTAGTCGATACGTGCAACGTTTCCTGGCATCCAAAAATACCCTTTAGCTGTGTCGTTCGAAGCGCTGCCATGTCTATTCCTGTTAGTGCAGCGTGTTTCACAAGTGGTGGTTTAGTTTGGCGTCAATAGGCCTTTCTTCTTCTTCTTCCTTCTTCTCTCTTTCCTCCCCAAAAAATTACAGTTTAATCCTCTTGGTTGTTGGTATTTCAACTTCAATCCTTATTCTTTTGATTTATAATTTTTGGTCTTAATCTTTTATAAAAGTTTTATTTATTTTTAATTTCATCCTTTAATCTCAATTTATCAACTATTATATTTATCAATGTGGTCCTCATTCTTTAGATTTCTAATTTTTTTTCCTTTGTCCTTTTGTAAAAGTTTTAGTGATTTTCAATTTTATCATTCAATTCAATTCAAATTGATGGTATTATGTTTTTCAATTTGGTCCTTATTGTTTTGATTTTTTTTCTTGACCTCTTTGTAAAAGTTATAATTCTTTTCAATTTCACCCATTAATTATAATATTGTTTTTATTTTTTATGTCAATTTTGATCCTCATTCTTTTTCTAAAAAAAAAAATTTCTTTTACTAAATTGATTTTTTTTAAAATTTCACCCTTCAATTAAATATAAAATTTATTTTGTATTTTAATTTGATCCTCATTATTTTATTGCTATTTTTAGAATTTTTTTTAATTAAAATTCTTTTTTTTAATTTCATTCTTAAATATTTAATTGATTGGGTTCGAGTTTAATGACTCAGGTTACGGATTTGAAAATTTATTATATTTTTTTTATAAAAGAACTTTATAATTCTCTTTATTTTTTTTCTCATGTTATTCAAATTATATTATCTGGGCTATAGGTTTGACGAGATATCCCGGAATGACTTGACCCTAATTAGTGTACTTACAGGTTTGTCATAACTGGTTTTTTATTTTATTTTTTATCCATTTAAGTACATGAACAATATTTTTTTATACAAAAAAAAAAAATATATAGTCTGATTTGTAGGGAAGCACGGCAGCAAGGCTAGTAAATTAGCTAATCAAGTAAACAAAAATAATTTTTAAAAACTAAATATTTGGGACTCACTTTACCTGGTGGACTTTCTCATTAGCCATGTTAGCTTGAATCAACGGTTGAGTTGGGCATGGTCCATGAAATTATCGCGTATGTATCTCAGATTGTTTAGTGCTCCTATAGGAATCGGTTGTGTTAATTGAAATCTAGCCATACACTGGAAACTTGTAACCCTTTCCAGTGGTTGACTTATTAATTGAAATCTAAACATCCACGAAGGGGACGAAGTCGCTTTGGCTACAGAACCGCATGTCTGTTGGAGCAAACAGGATGATCGGTAACTCGTGATACTGCAAAAATCAATCATTTGGTATCGGAGTTACCGATCATCCAAATGATTGATAAATATAACTAAATTATAATTCAAAAATCATCGGAGACATGAGAAAAATCAATCATTTGGTATAGGAGTTACCGATCATGCATGCAAAATTTACTCTCTTTATTCTTTACATGCTTCTTAAATACTATTTTTATTTAGATTTTAATGATATTTTATACAATTATTATGTATATGATATAAAAATAATATTACTAATAATAGATTTTGAACATCATAACATTTATGATATTTTTAATTTTTAGTCACATAAAATATAAATATGGTATTTTGATATTTTCTTTAACTTGATAACAATTATAAAAAAAAAATTAACAAAAACAAATGATAGTTCACAAACAAGAACTTTCAGGTTTAATAATAACTGATATTTTTTTTGCATTTTTTATCCCCCACGAGCAACTATTGAGACCCTAAAATATAAAATAAAATTTGCCTCTAGTAAAACTTTTATGCTTAAAACTTCCATAAACTCACAATAAAATTAATTTGAACTCATGAAATATAAAAATATATATTATTTATATTATATATCAAGAACCATCTCTGAAATGATTAAAAACCTAATATAGGATTTATATTTTATTATTCTCTAACATGTTTCATGTCTACAAAATATTTTATATTACATAAAATTTGAACTTACACAAACTAACAATATGGCAGGGCAGACAAGAGCAGAAATTTAGGCAGTTTCTCCACACCTTGAACAAGACAGGAAAAGGGAAGAAAAAAAAAACAAAGAATCTCAAGTCCTATTTGCTTCTTCAGTAATCGGTACAAAATCTACTCATAAGTGGAGAAAAACGTACAAGAACAGCATGTATCAGTTGTCATCAAGATGTTGTATCTCACCCATCATAATGCGATTGCTAGAAACCTTGAAGCCAAGGAGAGCAGGATCAATCTGCCTTCCTTTCTTCCCTTTCTTTTTCCCACTTCGTCCAGTCAGTGAACCATCAGATGATTCCAAGGCAGCCGCATTAGCTGCTTCAGCCTCAGAAAAAACAGGCTTTTTTAGCACATCTATGAATGATGTCTCTGTTATACCAGCATCATTGTAAGACGCAGTCCTCCTAAAACGCACTTCTTTCATGCCAGATGCTTGAGTATCACCTCCCCATGCTGCTGCTAAATTCTCTACAGACTCGTTCCTCCTTTCTGAAATTTACCAAAGTTTTTTTTTTTTTTTTGTAAATCACCACAATTATCCAATACCCAATAAACAAAAGACAACAAATCTGACACTAATGATATACCATCAGAAGTTGCAATGCTTGTTGGATTTTTATGCTTGTTATGCGAAGCAGATCCCATGTCTGACAAAACATCCAGGGAAGATAAGGCTCGGGACACTGGTGGGTGTTTATGCAAGGAATTGTCAAGCCCTTTACTTAATATAACCCTGTCCACAAGCATTTTTCATGAAAATCAATATTAGTTTCAGGTTAAAATAGTACAACTCGCAACTCCTATGTTTATGAAGCAAGTCCTTACTGATAGCTCCCGATGTCATAACACAGATTTACAAGGGAAAACCCATAAAAGATTTACACATGAACAAACACTGAAGTTGCTAATAGTCAAGTCATGCATAAATAGTTTGGACCACAGAGCTCATATGCAAAATAAGTAAATTGTGAAATTCAGGAGTTAATGTCCTGCCGCCACAAATAAGGCTTTCTCTGTTCACAACACCGGTGATATTGAATCAGCCCTTTGGCTTTGCAGAGGATGTAGTTTTTACTGCGCCACTTGAGATGTAAAGTTTTTACTTTATCATAATAAAAAGAAAGAAATTAAAAAAGTGGTTTGGGTGACAAAAATATCTCCAACTCACTTTTCATTCTGAAGCAACTATTTGAAAAGAAAAGCAGGGGCAATGTAAAAAAGTACCCTATGGTTTGGCCCATTTGCAGTCCAGCAATGGTTTCAAAATTTGGCACTTCAAGATTTATGGTTTCCTCTGTTATCTTTTACCTTTTTTCACGTCAGTTAAGTTGCTAGAAATAAGTCCAGGATACCAGCAGCTAATAAGACAAGATTACATGACACCATGTTAATGTATGCACATGCACAAGGGGACCCACAATCCAAACCAGTCAAGGTGCAAGTGTTCACCCAAACAAATTGCATCTTGTTTTAAGCTTCTTAATAAAAAGAAATCATAAGTTGCACCTAACCTACCAAAGAGTAACAATGTATGTGCTACGATACCAATTGTGTAGAACACGATATTCAAGATGGAGAATTAACATCATTGTTAACAAGAGAAGATGATGCGTTCCACCTCATTAAAAACAATACTATGCCACAACTCAGCTGAGAAACATTACCTGTCATTAGAAACCTCTTCACTGGTCGAATTATCTAATCCCATCTCATAGCCATGTAAGCCTCCATATCCACCTGCAGATTTTCACAAAACCTCTAATATCCATCTAAGCATATGAATGATATCTGACGAGATGGCAGAGAAATTACCAGCACTGCTTAGTGAACTATGCCTGCTATGGGCATTAACAAGATCCATAGCAGTTTCAGCTTGTTCAACAAAGTTTTCTTCAATGTGTGAAACAGACCTGGACATGGCCCTCACACATTTGGACCCAGATCTGTTATCCAATTCTGCCAAGTCTTTATCCTTGGTATATTTTGAACCAAACCTGTTATCCACATGATTAGCTTGAGAAGTATCTATCATGCCAGACAAAAAAGTTGGTTCTTCCGGTAGTGCTCCAGAATTTGACCCATGCAATCTTTCACCATTTCCTAGGTGTAATTGACCACTCAAGGCCATGGCAGGATTATCATGCAACAGAGAATTTGAGTTCAAATGTTGAGGCCTATCCATAAATGAGTTATTCATGGCAACTTCTTGATCTGGATTATGATTTGAAGAAGATGAATCAGTGATCGGCCAAAAGGATTCCCGAGACTTTGAAGAGGATGTAAGGTGCCCATAATCATCTTCTGATGAGTGAATAGACTGAAGACCTATTTTTTGGTGAAGATCCATTAAAACTTGCTTCGAGCTCTCCTCATCTCGTTGACCTGATAACCAAATACTAGAGTTTCCTGAAGCTTCTGAAACATTTCTTTTTCTTTCATTTTCATGATGCAGCTGTTGCATCCCTCCTTCAACCCAACTATTCTCTTGCTGCCTTCGTTTTCCAGGGAAGTAGTTCTCTGTCATTTCAGGATGAGAAGCATAAATATCATCAAGAACTTGTTGGTCACAAGAGGGAGCATTTGAAGAAACAGAACCCAGTTGCTCAGCAGGATGCATATATAGATGTTCTGCTGAATCTGGACCTTGGGAATGACCATTTACATTATCCAACTTAATCCCTAGTGTGATAGCAGGAAGAGAAGTCGGATGGTCAAACGCCATAGAGCTAGGCTCATAAAACCCACCCTGATGTAACTCCTGTAAAGCATGATTCCATTTGATGTGGCTTAAATGTTCATCATGTGAGGATTGCCTCTGCTGTTGCAGGTGACAATCTGAAGTGTTAAATCCTGTAGACCTTGCCAAAGACAACTCTTGCGCCTGCATCTGTTCTAGCTGATGATGGAATTGCAGGTCTGAAGGCAATATATTACCATGCTTCACCTGTGATAAGAGGTCTAAGATATCAGTCTGAGGTTCTTGAAGATTATTCTGGCCAATCTTTGCTCGAATTACCTGCTCCAGTGACAGATCCAAGTGCCTTGGAATATGCAGATTTCGCTGCAGTTCTGGAAGTAGTGTCCTAAATTGACTCTGATCAACCAAGTTGTCTCTCATTGGATCTCCCTTTCCCTGCCCATAGCCAAGATCAGACATCTGATGCTGCAGCAACTGTTCCAGAACCTGCTGCTGCTGCAATTTCATTTGGTACTGATGAAGCTGTTGTTGCTGCTGCTGTTGATGCAGTAAATGATGCTGTTGCTGAAGTTCAAACTGTTGCTGCTGTTGCTGAAGCTCAAACTGCTGCCGCCGCTGATGCTCCAACTGCTGCCGACGTTGAAGCTCGAACTGCTGCCGACGTTGAAGCTCCAACTGCTGCCGACGTTGAAGCTCCAACTGCCGCTGACGTTGAAGCTCCAACTGCTGCTGCCGTTGAAGCTCCAACTGCTGCTGCCGTTGAAGCTCCAACCGTTGAAGCTCCAACTGCCACTGTTGTTGGAGCTCCAACTTTCTCTGCTGTTGAAATTGCAGTTCAATCAGATGAGAAGGGATTTGCTCAAAACCCAGTTCTTGTAAGAAGGGATGAGATACATGATTCTGTTGTTGACGTTCGTTTTGCATCTTCTGTGGCATGAGATGCTGCTGGTCAAAATCATTGAACTCAGGTTGCCTCTGAAATAAGTGTCGAGCGTCTGTGGTACCTAGATCAATGTGGGGGTTCATGAGTGGCTTTTTACTATAATCTTCAGGCCATGTATCTGTATAACGGGATTGATCAGATACTAAATCAAAGGACCTGTGGCTAGCAAGAGCAGCATCACGCTCTGTATAAGGATCCATAGCATGACCCTCACTCATGCTTGAAGCCAGATAGGATGCTTGAGCATGCTTTGGATGAGAGTTGCTTCTGAGCTCAGACATCAGCAAGCCAAATGGATGAACTATTTCATCCTGATGAGTAAGCATGCCAGTTTCTGAAAATTCATTTAAGATGACAGGGTGGCTAGGAGGATTAGAAACAAAACTCTGAATGTCTGCGGCATCTGTCATCACAGGGTTGCCACTGCTTCCAGGCCTTCCAGGAAAGACAATTTCTGTATCAAACAAAGATCAAAACAATTAAATTAGCACAAAAAATGTATTCAGAGACATAAACAGCAGAATCACTCTTAGTAACTTACCTTCATCCAAAGAAACAATATTTTGGAATCTTTGATCATCAGAATCCACTGTCCTGGGGCAAAAACCATGATCAGGTGTTCTTGACTGACCACTAACACTAGGGATGACCTCAAATCCAGATGAGGCATACTGCAGTTCTTCCCTGACAGAAGAACCCTTGAATTCAAGAGAAGAAGCAGGAGGCAGTGCGCTCCCTTCCAAGTTTTCTCCAACAGGTTCCGATAGTTGTAACTTAGCAGATGGACTAGTGCTTGAAGCGCACCCAGGTTTAAATTTAAGGTGAGGCATAATATCTCCAAGCTCAAAGAACGGTAATCCACTGGGAGCATCTGACAAACGAACTGGTAGATCAGTTCCAAAATATCCTTGCTCAAACCATGCAATGATATCAATACCAAGGTATGGTCCCTGGATTGCCCCTTGAGGATCAAGATAGCACAATGATAGCTCCTCGAGTGGAATAATAAAATCAAATAGAGAACTGGAATCGCCAGGAAGCTGGCTACCAATCTCAAAAGTAGTTGGCTCATTATCCCCCAACTTAAGGTGCTTCTTTGAAGCCACATCTTCCACTGATGACGTTTCAAAAGCTTTCAACTCCACAACATTTTCGCTTGGACCACACTCCCCGACACTGCTGGAATCGTCTTTCTTGGAAACTGCACGCACAAAGTCATCCGTCAACTCTCTGCCAATTGTTGTTGTAAGCTTCTGTGTGCCATCTTTTTGTGAATCCTTTTCTGAAATACATAACAGATGAAATTGTATTAACACAGTGAGATAGAAAAAGTTGAAAACTCAATGTTATGATCACTTACCCTCGGCCATTGATGTATCTAACATCTCAGAACCAATACCTTGACCAGAAGCATTAACAGTAATTTTTCCAAAAGAGTCAGCAATTTCTTCAGTCTTAACAGAGGAATTTGGGTTCCCCTCACCTAAAGGCACCTCACCAAAGCCTGAATAAACAAAAATGTGAGTTAGAAAGAACAGATGGCATGATATGCAAAAGTCAACTGAAAATGGGGCATTGATCACCTGCAGTATTATTATTTGATGTGCCATTGTCTCTAAATGAGCTTTTCAATCCTCCACTGCTTGTGATTTTTCCCTGCCATATATCTCCAAGGACAGCCTGCAAGAATCATAAGATCCAATTTAAAGCAGTGACAATCACTACAAGGCATACCTTTTACATGACATTAAATAATATTCATAAACCTCTTCCTCTGCATCAGGGGAAACAAAAGCCAATGGCTTGATAGCAGTTTCCTGTGTTATTGGAGATGCATGTTCCATCCCATCTGGCATAGGATCAAAACTTGGAAGAGTCTTATGCTTTCGGTAAATGTCAAGAAGTTTTCCCCTTGGATAACAGAATGCATGATTTTTATTCACAGGAATGGACCCAATAGGAGAAGAATTAAGATGCCTGCCATTTTGAAAGTTCCCACTATTGTTAGACCTCCCTCGTCCAGCAGCAAACCGCACATTTGAGCTCTCCACTCGTCCTCTATCTGACCCAAATCCAGGTGCGCTCCGGTACACAGCAGGTCCACCAGCATGAACTTCCATACGATGGCGAGGCCTCCACTTATCACGAGAATCATTCTCAAGGTCAGAAGTTGGGCGGCTAGCTGTGCCAAAATTTTGTTTGTCGCTGTGAGTGTCTTCCTTCTCAACATCTGCCCTCTTATCAGTTAAAGAACCCTTCTCTTTATCTTCCGGACCCCACCTAGATGACCACTTGCTGTCTCTTCGGGATTCAAGCCCAGAAATGCGGTTATTGCTGTCATGCCAACGATCTGAAGAAGACAAAGTCCTATTCTCAGATATATCTCTGGTTGAAACAGAATCAGCGCGATGGTCCTCTTTTCTGCGATCTCTTCTACCAAGCAAGCCTGTATCCCTCTCCTCCTCACGCCAGCGACGGCTACTTTCTATGTCAGAAGCAATCCTCCTCCGATCTTTCTTGTCTTGGGTTCCATCTAAACGCCAATTGTCTTTCAAATTATTATCAATGGAGTTTCCAAGGGACAAAGAATTTGATGCACGAGTTTCCTGTTATTTTCAGGAACAAGGATCACTGGAAAACACCCAAAAAATAGAGGAAACCTTTTGATAGTTCTAGAAACTCAGGTGACATATAAGTTCATCCCACACAAAACTAAGTGAACAAGTAGTAACTTATAAACAACAAGACAGCATTCTTGCTGACAGATAAAAAGGGGGCGCAGGGGTATTTCCCTATAAAGAGATCAAGATGCTGCCACTGAATCTCCTTAGGTTGAATTATTTGAAAGTTACAGAGTAGAGTTGGACCCAAAACTAAAAGTATTTCAACACCTTGCTAAGTATAACTTCTTGTTAAAAAACAATTGACTTTTAAATCCAATAAATTTCATCTCTGAATCCGGCACGCAACTAATGTAATTTAGAATTAGTTAAGGCCCTAGATAAGATACATGGTTCTAAACACCACAACATACAATCACACTAAATGACATAAATTATCCAGAATAACAAGAAAACCTGCAAAACATATCAAAACATCACATCCGCTAACAAAATTAGTAGTAACAAAAGAAATATCCAAGCAAGCATGCATTAATAAATATCAATAAATTAAAAATAACAACAAAAGAAGATCATGTCACCCTGATATAGATAACTAAAGATAAACAAGTCAATGCGCATGTCCAACTTTAGACAAATTAAACTTCATACCCCTGATGCTCCAGCAGTTAATGACTTAGCATCCACCGGCTTAGCATAAAGCCATTGAGGAGAAAGTGGTATTGTGTTGTCCACAGTCAATTGATCTGTAAGTAGCAAGTAGTGAGAACAATCAATATAATAATACAATTAAAAACCATCAAATTCATGTCGGAAATCTGCGAATAAGTATTTGTCAAATAGGTATAATAATTCTTTCCCGCTTAGAATCCTTGAAATACAAAACAAACTACCTTTAGACTCATCTGCCAAACTCAATGGCGCCTTGTTCTCTCCAATTCCTCCTAGATCTTCCATTTCCAAAAAGAAAGACATTCCTAACTACTATGACTTCCATTCATTAAAAATCAACAAAACCACAATATACATATATATATAAAGAACATTTATTAAGCTCAGTAATCTACCACCATTGAGCATGAAAAATACACAGAAATATAAATTAACATCGAAACCATTCAACTTCAACAGTCATGCAACTTGCATTCAACTAAATCAGATAAAATTGTTGCAAAAAAAAAAAACAGAGTAGCAAGTGCAAAAATATAAATAATAGTCAAAACCCTAAAGGTGAGACCAAAACGGAAGTATACATGCCCAAAAAAAAAGGAACAAATCGATTGGATAAAACAATAGAAAATCGAAATTTGAAATTTGAACCTTTGAAGGAGGAGAGGCGTTCATCGGCTGATTTGGAGGAGAGGAGGAGATCGTCAGGTAGATTGAGCTTTCCGTCAGTCATCGTCGTTATATAATACCAACAAAAATTGCACAAATTCGGTGTGCACAGAGGAAAATACAGAGAAGCTAAGAAGAAGACAGGTATGAAGGGAGAGAGAGAATGAGATAGCGATTGCGCGAGGAGAGATTGCAGAAACAGAAAGGGAGATTGCTAGGGTTTGGGAATTTGCGGACTGAGAGAAAGGGAGATAACTGCTAAGGGTCTGTGTGTTGAGATCGTTTAGATCGAACAACCAAAGAGCGTGTGATTAATTTTTGTTTTTTATTTATATATTTCTTTAAATATAGTCTTTCTTTCTTTTCAAGAAGAAATAGTGTTTCTTTCTTTCCAAGAAGAAAATCACAATTACAATTATAATTACATTACAATTACACTAGTTTTTTTTTTTAAGTGATATTATAAAAAATAGTTTCCTGAAAGTAGTTTATTTCTCAATATTTCAGTAGTATAACGAAAAGTAAATTAAAAATATATTATAATGTTTGATCATATTGCCACACCTGGATATCGACGATTGATTAAGAATTAATCACATGGAAAAAACACAAATATCTGACATCTTGTTATTTTAGAAGAAAATATCTTATTTAAGGAGTCGTCACCTAGTATTATGGTCACTATAAACCTTAACTGGTCAACAGAGATTCTATGGTATGGGACTACGCAAAAGGGAAGATGGTATCACCCCTTAAGCGTTCTACCTGAGACAAGCTGAATTGCTGGTTTTGTCTAAAATTGCTAAGAATTTGTTCTCCTTTTCCTTTTTTATTCTTCTTTTCATGTTTCTGACTCTAGCGTCAGTGAACAATTCCTACGAATATTTCCAACTCTAGCGTTGGTAAATATCGCGCAAATCCAAAAAATACGATATTCCTAACTCTAGCATCAGTGAATAATTTCACAGAAATGAATTTGAAGAAGAAATTTCTATGATGTTTTTTTATCTCTTTTTTGGACTGGATCTAGCCCAGCCGTATAGGCTGGGCTGGATCCAGCCAGCCCGCTAGTGACCTGGCTGGTCACTGTTGCGTGCATGCGTGAACAATTCATGCATGCATGCAACAGTGACAGGGTAATTAAATTTGCATGCACAGTGAGAAAAGTGACTTATATTTGCAAAGACAGGGAAGAGAAGACTTACCTGCTACTGGCCATGGAGATGCTGGTGGAGGAAGACTGGTTGGCTGCTTTGTCCTCCTTTTTTGTTTCTTCTTGTTCTCCACTAGTATTCCCTCCTCTCCATTTGTCCTGTGCTCCCTTGTTTTCTTTATGAATCAATTTCTGTAACAATACAGAACGAATCTTGTGCAGCTTCAGAGTGCGGGCGAAGACGATGGTGACGATCAGGTAACTGCTCACAGTTGAAAATCCCACTTGTTGTTCTCTGTGGTGTGGTCGTCCTGGAGTTGCATGTTGCTGCTGCCAGAGGGAAGCTTGCGGTGCTGAGACGTTGTGCTGGTGAGAACAAAGACGACAGGGTAAAGGGTTGTCGCAGTTGAGGATGATGGCTTCTAGTGTTGCTGAGATCAGTGCGGTTGCTTCAATTGAGGACTGCTGGATGTTCACGGTGTGGAAGAGCTGTTGGGGCTGGTGCAGCTATGGAGTGAAGGCGAAGACAATGACGATGGTGATGGAGGGTTGGCCGACTACTGTTGCTTCCCCCTCTGTTTCTGTTTTTCTACGTCTTCCATAGTCTTTCTTTCATGTGCTGTTACTTGTGCTATTATTGGAAAACAAAGACGATGGTGATAGAGGGTTGCCCGACTGCTGCTGCTTCCCCCTCTATTTCTGTTTTTCTGTGTCTTCCCTAGTCAAGTCGATGGTGATGGAGGTCTGAACAGAGGAGATGGGGGTTCTTCTCTTGTCTGGGTTCCTGGAGGCCAGGGAAAAAAAGAGGGGGGCTAACCGGGGGAGCCCTTCTCTGTGAAGATCTAGGGACCGGGAAAGAGGAAAAAAAAGGGAAAGGGAAAGGGCTGAGAGGGAGGCTGAGATGATTGGAGAACCGTTTCTCGTTTTTTCTTTTATTTCCCCTTCTTTTCCTCCCCCTCTAAGGTTTCTTGTAATGGTCACCTCTTTAGGTTACTTGTGTTTTTTTTTTTCTGTAATGTCTCCCCACCTTGGGGGCCTCTCCTCCTCCCCTTTTCGCATACACTAGGATCTGTATTTATAATGCAAGAGTCATGTCGCGTGTGAGAAATAAAATTTCAATCAAACTCATTCTCTTCTTTGAAGTTTGAATTTGATTAAGAATCAAATTCAAAACCGGATAACTATCATTATCTTGAAGATAAGGATTATCTTGAAGATAAGGATAGAATGACAAAAGCACATTGTAGTTCTTAATTTCACGCAAGCTGGCAAATCATGCTTTTCATCGAAATAATCTCTAATATTTTAATTTTACATTTTAAACCCTGTAAAATTAAATTAAAAGCTAATGGGTCAAAATTGGGTTACAACAGTTGCCCCCTCTTTACAATACTTACGGTGCAAAGGCATTGGAAAATTCATTTTCTTTTGACTTTACATAGTAAGTTTTGTAAAGAAAAATAAGCGTGAAAACCCCTCCTCTTTTCTTTTGATTGATTTTTTTGTTTTTTTTTTCTTTGCTCTTTTTTTTATATATATAATAGCCTAATTGTTCTAGGCGACCTACCCGATGATAAAAGAACGCGAAGAATTTCGCGAGTAGTCTAATTATCCTAGACGACCTGCCCGATAAAGAATGAAACGCGAAAAGGGTTTTGCGAGTGGTCTAATTGTTCCAGGCGACCTGCCCGATAGGAAAGAGAAATGCGAAGGATTTCACGAGTGGTCAAATTATCCCAGGCGACCTGTCTGATGAAGAATAAAACGCGAAAAGGGTTTCATGAGTGGTTTAATTGTTCCAAGCGACCTGCCCGATGAAGAATAAAACGCGAAAAAGGTTTCACGAGTGGTCTAATTGTTTCAGGTGACCTGCTCAATGGTGAAAAATACAAAGAGAGATTTTATTCATTTTTTTTAGAAGTGGTCTCATTATGACAGGTGACCTACCCAGGTGAGAAAATACAATGAAATTGTCTAATTGTAATGGGTGACCTACCCACGTGGAAGAAAACAAGGAGAGGGTCGACATGATAGGGCTCAAAGGTGCCATATCCCTAAGATGGGAGCTCAAATGAGCACTTGAAAGGAAGATGAGGACTTGAAGGCACACTCGATAGAAGGTGAGGGTTTGAAGGCACACTCGAAGGCGCACTCGAAATAAGGTAGGGTTAGGAAACGCACTACCTTTGATAGTCGAGGGCTTGAAGGCGAGCTTGAAAGGAGGTAGGGTTAGGAAACACGCTACCTTAGATGATCGAGGGCTCAAAGGCGTGCTCAAAAGGAAATGAGGGCTTGAAGGCGCACTCGAAAGGAGATGAGGGCTCGAAGGCACACTAAAAAAAGAGATGAGGGCTTAAAGGCGCAGTCAAAAGAAGGTAAGGTTAGGAAACATATTACCTTAAATGGTCGAGGGCTCGAAGGCGTGCTCAAAAGGAGGTAGGGTTAGGAAACACACTACTTAAATGGTCGAGGGCTCAAAGGCACACTCAAAAGAATATGAGGGCTCGAAGGTGCACTCAAAAAGAGGTAGGTTTAGGAAACACACTACCTTAAATGGTCGAGGGCTCGAAGGCGTGCTCAAAAGGAGGTAGGGTTAGGAAACGCACTACTTAAATGGTCGAGGGCTCAAAGGCACACTCAAAAGAAGATGAGGGCTTGAAGGTGCACTAAAAAAGAGGTAGGTTTAGGAAACACACTACCTTAAATGGTTGAGGGTTCGAAACCGCACTCGAAAGAAGATGAGGGCTCGAAGGTGCACTCAAAAAACAGATGAAGGCTCGAAGGCGCACTCAAAAAGAGGAAGGGTTAGGAAACACATTACCTTAAATGGTCGAGAGCTCGAAGGCACACTCGAAAGAAGATGAGGGCTCGAAGGTGCACTCAAAAGGAGGTAGGGTTAGGCAACGCACTACCTTAAATGGTCGAAGGCTCGAAGGCGCACTCAAAAGGAGGTAGGGTTAGGCAACACACTACCTTAAATGGTCGAGGGCTTAAAGGTGCGCTAAAAAAGAGGTAGGGTTAGGAAATGCACTACCTTGGATGGTCAAGGGCTCGAAGGCACACTTCAAAGGAGGTAGGGTTAGGAAACGCACTATCTTAAATGGTCAAGGGCTTAAAGGCGCACTCGAAAAAAAATGAGGGCTCGAAGGCGCACTCAAAAGGATGTGAAACAATACAAAGATTTTTCAGGCAGCCTAATTCTTGTTTGGCTTGCTACCTCTAATTTAGGTCATCTTTATCGTTTGACTTTTAGCCCACTCGAGTTGGCCCATGTAAGTCTCTTCCTAGATTTGTTAACACAACTCAGCCTTCATGGTGACCATCGTGACCCACTTGTTTGCTAGAGATTTTCTATCTCGTCAAATAATTTGAGAGGATCATTCATTAAACACTCGGTGTCACTTATTGAAAGGATCAAGCTGCCATTGGTAAATCAAAATGCCCCCTTGTCTTGTTATAGGAGATGTTCTTCTTCTTTTTCTAGAAGGGATTGATTTTCCTTCTAAACACAATGTTGCCCCCTTGTACTGACCATTACCCCTAAGTATGCTATGTCAGCAACTCAAACAAATGATGATTTTAAGTGACCATTCTCTCATTTGTCTTATTTTCAGTTTGGTGAAGGAATATTTATCTAGAATGAATCTTAAAATATTGATCTTGCATTTTGAAAACAAAAATTGCTTTGATGTAAGCTTAAAACAATTTGCTTTTGAAATCTTGCAACTCTCTAGTTTTTTCTTGGAAAAGAGATGATTTGCTCCTGTGTTGGCAATATTTGTCATTTGGTGAAGGTACATCAAGATGTAACCTTTTGTTTTTATGGGTTTCAAAGTGAAGGGCTCGAGAAAAAGCTCAAAGTTTTGTTTGAGAAAAATTGTCTCTTTTCGAACACTCATTTTATACTCTTATTTTCAGGTAAGACGCTCATTTGCCTTTTTAGCTTTCTCATGGCTTTTTCATCTTTTCTCATTAAAATTTTCACTTGCCCCTAGTGTGGGGTGTGATCCTAGTTGGGATTTTTTTATGAAAGAAACATTATTCATGCTCAAAAAATGACCGCAAGGGATATACTCTTTTAGAATGTGAAAGAAATAACAAAGATGACATTTACTCATTTCAAGCGCAAGCATTTAAGATCAATAAACTTTGACCTCGTTCAGCGTGATGATTTGGAATTTCGCAAAGAAATGCATTTCATGGGTTTATGAACAACGAGTTTACTACATATCATTATGCATACATTTAAAATGTCTGATTCAAGAGTCATGGTGTGAGGGTGAAAGTTCATTTTTAATTCGTGTTCCTTGGTTCAGAGTTTAGTCACCTCAATGAAGGAATTGCTTGATTCATGTGTCATTCTACAAGTAGAATGTCAAAAATATCATTTTAAATAGACATCAAATTATTTTTGAAATCAAAATGCAAGTTTAATTTTTCAAAACTCCAATGGGGAAACTGATTTTGGTAAAGAGATGAATTGCGTCTATGAGATCACGTGAGGCTTCAAAAGTGTATTTGTGAGTTCTTAGAGGGAACCACGTTCAGGATATTCTGGTTGTAAATAAAAGGAAGAGACAATTGAAGGACAAACTCATTATTTCATTGAAATCCTAAAAAAAACCTGATGCAACCATATTATTCGATAGTTTCACCCACATTTAACTAGTGTTTTGCCTATGTTTTAAATATAAAATGCCTTGATATTCTTTGTTTTATGTTTTGAAGGCACTTTTGGATGAAAGATGCAAAAATGAGTAAATTGGAGATAATTGGCAGATTTGACCTTCAGTCGATGTTTTATGCAGAGCGTGAGCTCTAGAGGTCAAAATGAAGTGATTCCAGTGGCATTAAAAGCTAACATCCATACCTTTCTGGACATCTAAGGCAAGAAAATAAAATAAGGAAAAGCATGGAAATCGTAGCTTTCAAAGTCAAATCTCGCAATCTGCCAGTGTTGACCTTCAGTCATTCCAACTTGAATATCTGGAGCTACAGAAGTCCAATTGATGCAAACTCAATTTTTTTGGATTCCTGACTCAATAGCCTATAAACTCTCCAAA
>Ga0307518_10001542_pt1 | contig 17064 bp, 13 predicted proteins | sample 25_EM_MG_FD_203889 | JGI IMG/M metagenome (GOLD analysis project Ga0307518, IMG submission 203889) | Populus trichocarpa ectomycorrhiza microbial communities from riparian zone in the Pacific Northwest, United States - 25_EM | ecosystem: Host-associated > Plants > Roots > Unclassified | place...
GGTTGTGTTCATATAATTTTTTCACCTGGATCGGGAAATATCGCCGGATGTTGCGGGCGGGCTTTTGCTGAACCGTTTTCGGGTAACAAAGAAGGAGGGGAGAGAGAGTGAGATTATGATGTCTGGTTATTGCTATTATTATTATCTTTCTGTTTTTTCAACTCGAATAATGATATTAGCAGATTCGCTTAGAAGAATTATTATTTAATTTAAGGATACCGTGTGCTGGCAAATGAGGGAAAGGACCAATTGGAGTTAACCTCCGGTTGCGCGTTACGCTAGCTTTTTCACACATGAAATGAGGGGGGCCCAGCTGAGAAGCTTCCTATTGGCTTTGGAATTAGCCTTTCCTTTTTCTTCTTCCAGAATTTTTATGACACGAGGTTCTGCCCACGTGTTCTTACAGCATTAAATTTAAGTCAAATTATAATTACAAACAAATCTAAAACCAAATTATAATTAAGATTATAATTACAAACGAACAAATCAAATTATAATTAAGATTAAATTATAAATCAAATGGAGTTCATTGTTGATTGTACATCTAACGTAGAATGCGAGGAAAAATATTATGGGTTGTAATTATGTTTTATTTTTTCAGTATTTTAATTCTTTTTCTATTTTAATTTTTTTTTTCAATTTCATTCATGTCTTAATAATTATGGGCTGGTCTAAGGTTGCATTTATTTTCCACTACTTTTTGTGTTTGTAGTGAAACAAACGTAATAAGGTATTTGGTAACAAATTAATATGTGTTTTATGACGTGGGGCTCACTAAAAAATTGAGTTTGAAACGCAGATTTTGTGCAACAGTTTTTACATGTTTTTTTAACTGAGTTTCGTAAAAATTTATTTGTTTTGGTGTTTCAAAAGCACTTTTAAAAAATTTTAAATTTATTTTATTTTTTTCTTTATTTCAAATTAATATTTTTTTGATGTTTTCAGATCATTTTGATGCGCTAATATTAAAAATAATTTTATAAAAATAAAAAAATATTATTTTAATACAATTCTAAGTAAATATATATATATATATATATATATAAAGGCTATAATGATGTCATCTAAATTATTTTTTAAAATCAAACTGAATTTTAATATTAACTTTCAATTAAAACTTGCTTGCTTTATAATTAAGATAAAATATTTTTTTGAAAAACAAATAACATGGCAAAACAAAATCCAAAAAAATAACACGTGTTAATAAAATAAAACAATTTTAATTAAAGAGATGCATTTTTTATTCTTATTTCAAATAGTTAATTTTTTATATTTGTTCTTATTGGTTTTAAAAATTATTAGAGCTATATTTATTTTAAATCTAAAGTTTTTAAGTACGATAACTTCTATTTTTGGATAAATTTCATTTGAAAAGGCATTAAATGCTTTTTCAAAATGTTTTTTTTATGGTTTTGATATCAAAATTTTTTAAAAAAATCTGAAAATAATCATTTTGATGCATTGAAAAAGAAAAAACACTTTTAAAAAATACCATACACTATAATACAAATCTCACAATAAATCAATTTCACAAGCCAGTGACTTCGAGATATATTACATTCAGAAGAAAATCCGCATAACTTCTTTTAGGGATGCTATCAATCTTATGTTATTATACCAACGAGTAATGCTAAATATTAAGAAAAGATGACAAAAAAAACCGTTATGTTTAGCATTACTCTATACAAATAACCTTGGATGTCAACAATATTGATGACGAATGCCCTTCAAAAAAAGACTCGTAAGAATCTTACAGTCTTCCTTGGAAGGAAAGAAGAACAGGGAACACAAGTTTTAGAACTTTCTCCTAGCCTTGTATGTTACACCGCTTTTTGGAGAAGATGAGGACGAAGAAGATGATGAGCGGGCAGATCTGTTGTTGTTCTCCATGTCCTTGTAAAACGCCTTCTGCACATCGTCTTTAAGTTCCGTGAAGCGCATCTTCTTGGTTTTCTGCTCTTCTGGAGTACCCTTATCAAGGAAGAGTGCATCGGGCATATCATCATCCAGAAACTTGTCAACCACTTTCGAGCAATGAGGGAAATAGTGCCGACCTGTCTCCACTGCCATCAAATAAAATTCAGCAAATGCATTAAGCAACTCGTGTTTATCAAATCCTCACTTATGCCCATCTACTGCAAGTGGCATTTGATTATTAGGGTGTTAATGTTCAACTCAAGGGACTTCAAGGTTTTGTGTCCACATTCGTTGGCAATGGACTGCTTTTATCAGCAATCTAATCCCCCTAAGTTTCGACTTCACAAATGTCTTCCGAGTGGTCAAAGAGACCATTATGAAAAGTATCTTGCTTAAGATATGAGTCATTGAACATTTCTGTCTCGCTGTTGTGCATAATACATACACAGGGCACACACCTGAATGCACAAATTACATGTCTATATGCAAGTACAGAAACCCTGCCGCAGTAAATAAAATGTTCGGTGGTAGAGCTCAATGGCATCTGTGCGGAATAACAACTAAAATTGCCCAAGAAGCTTTATGCCCATTCATGTTGACTTCATGAGGGTATATCTGAAAACTTCTTTTACGTGACTAGAAAGATGGATCCACAAATTTAGGTCAATATGGAAGGTATAGTAATTGGTTTCTCTGAGATTCTCTTACATTTACGGTAAGAAAAAAAGCACAGGGAAAATCTTACGACTTGACTTATAAACTGGGAGTCAGAGACCAAATTCACTGGCAAACAAAAATTGGAGGTTCCGAAGACTGCAGTAAATTGTACCTGTTTTATGCAGTGCTTGTAGTCTCGACTGGAGTCGTTTGGCTTGAACAGTGGGTGTCTCATTCAAATCAACCTCCCTTAAGTCCCCACTTGAGCCTTTTGATTTTGATGCCAAAAGGCCAGTGTACATTGAGGTTGAATTTGCATTTGCAGAGTCCATGGCTAGCCTGGCCTCAGCAGGAAACAGCAATCGTGCAAAAGCCACTGCCACAAAGTAGATTAGCAGTTAGCACTAATTTCAGAACAGCAATCAAATATTTAAAGGACATTTTCTTGAAAAAGTTACAGATGACACAGCTGGGGCTAAACCAGTGTATGCCAAATGCCTAAAGATCCACAATCATGCCTTACCTTATTGTTTCACAACCCAGAACTGAACAATGGCCATTATATCACATTGCAGGAATTTCACTTCCTGTTTTGTTACACCCCTTCAGTTTAACTTCAGGTTCACAATTATAGCAACCGCAGCCATTATCATTAAAAGCTGTGTTACCCAATTTTAATGATCAATATGGACCATTACATAAGCAGTATCATGGAATCTTTACCGCTGTAGATCATTTGCACATGGTTATCCATGTTTGGGTTCTTTCTTGACTGGAAGTGAACTTCTAATTTTGAGCAGTAAATTCAACACAAAAAAAATTATTAATTGAAGGGTGCTAGTATCAACCGTAACTGGAGTAACAAGGAAACCCGAAACAATTGGAGTGACAAGGATAAATACTCCCACAAATCAGCCTATGTTAGTGGAGAGAAGTTGACAGACGAAGGAGTTCCAATGGCAATAAACTCATCTCAAGATGGTAACTCGTGAAGGAGTCCCAATAGCAACAAACTCACCCTAAGATGGTAACTTATGATAATAAGAAAGTTGATGTTACACAAGAGCATATCATGGAAACAAATCAGATCAGATCACGTAAGTTAATATTCAAATCAGTCAAAACAACAAATCACATTTTAGAGATTTTATTTGCACAGATTCCATGCAAATTGATACCTTATTGTTATGTTAAATATCAGTTACTCTAGCACTGTAAGAGTATTGATGTACATTCACGTCCCCTTCAATAAAAGATTTATCTTTTCATCAAACACCTTTGTCTCTCAATTTTCTTTATGGTATTAGAGCCAGTGTGAACACGCAACAATCCCAGCAGAACCATACAGCATGACAGCACTGTCTCTCAATGTTGGTAATTTCATTACCCTCAAACTTAGCCCTACAAATTATCCCTTATGAAGAGAAGAAGCCTTGGCTCTTGCAGGAAGTTAAGAGTTGGTTAGGCACCTCACTAATGAAGATTCAGCCTCCACCAAGTATATCACACCAGACTCAAATAACACCAGAAATTCAAACATCTCTGCACCAAAACTAACCGAAGAATACGTTGCCTGGAGAAAGGTAGATCGTCTCCTTCGTGGTTGGATAATTGGGATGCTTTTAGAAGAAACACTAGGCCTTGTCGTGGGTTAAATACAACCTATGTTGTATGAAATGCTTTCAAGAATAAATACGTAGAAGATTCATAAGAACATGAATTCACTCTCGGATAACAAGTTATATATCTCCGCAAAGAAGATGACAGAACCATTTGAGAACATATTCGTACCTTCAAAGGTTTATGTGACAATCTTGCAGCTATTGGAAAACCTATTTCAGACAAAGAAAAAGTTTTTTTGTCTCCTCACTAGTCTTGGTCCTTAATATGAAACTTCCACTAGCACCATGTTAAAACCACTAAGGCTTTCATATTCTGGGTTAGTCTCACAACCACAAAGTCTTAATCAAAGACGCAATTGGTTTACTAATTAGACGAGTAACTCAAACTCATTCACCCCACATCTAGTGTTTTATGGGCAAAGACAACGGCGTTCTCAACGGTTTTCTTTAGAAAATTATGGCAACAAACACAAGTTCATATCTACCAGGAGAGGCTTCCATGCATAACATCAAGATAGAAATCATACCTACTCTGTTAGATCTACTCCAGACCCTCAATAAAAACATCCTCCTTCACCTGGTGAACACCGCATGACACTTGCGGAATGAGAATTATACCGAGAAGAAACTTTTCGGTACTATGGTGTAGCCAGACATATTGCAAAATATAGTGGTGGGTACCAAAATGATCTACTCAACATGAAAACATACCACAAACTCTTGCAGCTTTCACTTTGGACAATACTATCACTAGAACAAGATGGACATAAAAATTAGAAGCCTCCAACTACATGACAGATAAATCAGATATGTTAACAAATATTCGTGATTATTGTGGTTCAGACTCAGTTCTTATTGGTAATGGGTCTTTTATACCAATACATGGTATTGAAGATTCTTGCATTAAGCAAGAAAAATAATGCCTTGCCTCTTCATGATGTCCTATTAGTTCTTGACTTAAAGAAATTTACTTTCTGTAAGTCATCTAACATCTCAATCCCAATTTCTTGTTAATTGTGAATTTTGTGATGATGATTTTTGCATTAAAGAACAAAATATAGGGCAACTTGTGATCACAAAGAGGAGCAAGGGTGATCTCTCCCACCATGCCTGAGCTTTACTTCTCTTATCGACTCAGATTATGATCAATAGACATTTGGCATCAACGCTTAGAACATCCTCAATTTTCTACTTTAAAATTATTGCAAAATAAAGACTTGAATGATGTTATCGAAACTGTAAAACATGAACGTGTTTGTTATCGTTGTCAATTCAAGAAGCTTAATAGATTACCTTTTTCTTGTTCTAAACACTCTAGTTCTGATATTTTTTTAAAAAAAATCACTATGATTTATAGAAACCTGCTCCTATTTTATCAATAGAAAAATTCAAATATTATGCATGTTTAGTAGATGATTTGTTTAAGTATACTTGGATAATCCCTTTACAACATAAGTTTGACTTTGCAAATGCTTATTTAGCCTTTAAACATTATGTCTCTAGACAATTTAACAAACAGATCAAGATTTTTTACTCTAATGGAGGAGGAGAATCCATAAACTCCAAACTAGCATCGCACTTCCTCTCAAGAGGCATGGTTCATCAGGTATCATGCTTTTATACTCCAAAACAAACAGGTATAGTAGAAATTGAAACAATACAACATAAACTTGGATTAAGGATGAAATTGAAAACCATCAAAGTTTTTACAAAATAGTTTAGGAAAAAAAATAGAGATTAAATATGGGACCAAATTGAAAAATAAAGGCTTGATTGATGTTATCGAAGCTATAAAACATGAACGTGTTTATGATAGTTGTCAATTTAAAAAGCTTAGTAGATTACCTTTCTCCCATTCTGAACAATCTAGTTCTAATATTTTTTTAAAAATTCAATGTGATTTGTGGGGACCTACTCCTATTTTATCAATAGAAAAATTCAAATACTATGCACGTTTAGTAGATGATTTATCAAAGTATACTTGGATAATCCCTCTACGACATAAGTTTGACTTTTCAAATGCTTATTTAGCCTTTGAAAATTATGTCTCTAAATAATTTAACAAACATATCAAGGTTTAGGTTTTTCACTCTAATGGAGGAGCAGAATTCATAAACTCCAAACTATCATCATGCTTCCTCTCAACAGGCATGGTTCATCAGGTATCATGCTCTTATACTCCAAAACAAATAGGTATAGTAGAAAGGCTACATAGAATAATATGGGAATTAAATATGACTATTATTTCACAATGGTAATCCTTTAATTTCATAGGTTGAAGCTTTCACTATTGTTGTCTACTTTATTAATACATTGTTTTCGTCTGCTCTTAATTTGGAATCTCTATATTTTACACTGCATGCTACTCATCTTGAGTATTCTTCTCTTCAAGTCTTTAGGTCTAAATGCTTCCCTTACACCTAGGATACAAGACAACACAAATTTGATCCAAAAACAATCATTTGTGTCTTTGTAGGAATAAACATAAAGGATACAATTTTTTTCACCCTTCCGGTAAAAGAGTGTTTATTTCTCATCATATGATCTTTGATGAGTCATTTTTTCCCTATAAAAAAAATCAAAGTTGTATCACTGCATCTTCTACATCACATGTTATGAGCATATTTAATTCATGGTTGTCTCCTACTAATTCTAATTCTAATTCTATTGCAAGCATACAACCTACAACACCCCCTCCACCATGCTTAAGCTCATTATCAGCCATTCCAACATTTGATTTTGATTCACATGACGGAGCAAGTTCTGTTATTGTTAATACTCCAAGTACAACTGCAAGTTAGCATGTTAAGATTGACATCGTGACTGAAATGCGACTAGCAGAACCTGAAAATGAGTTTGAAATAAATCAACAACATGATAGAGTTGGCATTCAACAATTTGACAAAACTAAACCCATGATCGAGTTGCATCCAATACAACCCGAAATTGAGCTTAAAATGCCTGAGCAACACTCATCTCTTTCATAATATGATTTCGATTTAACTGAAATCAGACACCCAGCTTGTGCATTCTCCACATGCACCTCTTCCACCACATATCATTATTACTAGATCACAAAGAGGGGATTGTTAAGCCCAATTCAAAATATGCTTTAACTTCCCTCAAATTATCAGCAACTATTCCTCGTGAACCTCATAGCATTCGATCTACCTTAGCTCACCCTAGCAAGAAGGTTGAAATGATAGAGGAACTTGAGACTCTCCAAAAAAATTAGACTTGGGAACTTATTCCTCGCACAGCTGTCATGCACGTCATTGGCTCTAAATGAGTTCTCAAACCAAAACTCAAACCCGATGGTTCACTAGATCATCTAAAAGCTCAAGTGGTAGCAAAGGGGTATCACCAAGTTGATGGATTGGACTCAAGGTTGTCAAAAATATTTTTTTAACATGACATGAAAAATAAAATGTAAACTCGAATCGTAAAAACAAATTATAAAATCATTAGTAATTTTTTTTCATACATGGTTAATAAAAACAAAAGGCAATTTTATCAATAAAGATCATTTGAGGTTATTCTCAATGAAGTTTAGGCAATAACACAGATCATTTGCTTAAGATTAGGTTAGACTATCATGTTTCCAAAAGAATACAAGATGGGCAAACTCGAGTTGGTGAAGATGTGGATGGCTCAAGGTTACCTTAAGGAGACTCTAAGTAGAGATATGGAGTTTGTTGGAGAGGAGTACTTTCAAGTCTTAGCAACACGTTCTTTCTTCCAAGATTTGAGATGAATGAGTTTGAAGGTATGAAATTCAAGATGTATGATATAGTACATGATTTTGCCTAATGTATGACAAAAAAATGAATGTATAACCATGGATGTCAATAATCTTAGTGAACCAACAATAAGGACTTCATATGAAAGGGTTTGTCATTTACGCAAGAAGCTTTCAGAGGAGACCTTTTTTCCCGTGTCCATTCACAAAGCAAAAGGTCTTCGCATCCTTTTGATTGACACTTTAGACCCTTCACTTGGAGTTACACTACTTGATGTATTCAAACAATTGGCATGCATCAGGTCATTGAATTTGTCAGGGTCTTCAATAAAAGAAATACCAAACGAGATAGGGAAATTGATACATTTGAGACACCTCAATTTGGTACATTGTTTATTTTTGTTGTCCATACCAAAAACCATGTGTAATTTATGCAATCTGCAATACCTAGATGTTTTTGGCCGTAAACTAGTACACTCGGGTGCAAAATCATAATTTTGCATGATTTTGACCGAGTTTTACCGGGTTTGCACGAGTCGAGTCTGATTTTACTGGTTTTTGAGTTTATGGTATGAGTTTGCATGTTAGATACATGTTGACTCGTATAATTTTACGAGTCAACTCGCGATTTTAACAGCAATGATTGAACTATACCGAGACCTTCTCTCCAGTTATCAAACCTGAAACTATTTTATAGTTATCACCGTAGCACTAGTTCAGAAATGGTCTATACGTTAACTTGATGTAAAAATACCTTCTTACATGGTTTAATTTCAGAAGACATATATATGAAACAACCTCCACAAATGGCAAATCCACAATGTCTATCACATGTGTGCAAGCTCCAAAAAGCTTTTTATGGTCTCAAACAAGCACTTTGTGCTTGGTTTGATCAGTTTAGTACAATCCTCCTTAGATATGGATTTTTTTGCGACCTTGCAGATCTATCTCTAATTCCGATACATTAATCTTTTTTTTTTTTTTATGATATACTTCTTACAGGATCTTCTGTTCTTCTATTTACAAACTTCATTCAGCTCTTGAGTTCAGAATTTGCAATGAAAGATATTGGACTAGTTCATCATTTTCTTGGTATTGAGGCCACTCACACATTTAAAGGTCTTTATAGTTCCCGATCACACTATGCACTTACCATCCTTAAACGAGCTCGTATGGTGAATTGTAAACCCATGAGCACATTACTTGAAGCTAAGACTAAGACCCCAATAAATAAACATTACTGGAAGATCCATACTCTTTTCGTGGACTTGTTGGTGCCTTATAGTATCTAACACTCACAGAACTTGATCTTTCATACAGTGTTAACTTTGTCTCTCAATTTATGTATGCTCCAACTATTAACATTTAAAAATGGTTTATCACAATTTAAGAGATGTCCAAGGCGCCATGGATATTGGTCTATATTTTACTTCTCATTCTACACTTGATTTTTGTGCTTTCTCAAATGCAGATTGGGCAAACTACTCTACCACAAGACATTTCACCACTGGATACTGCATATTTCTTGGCAGAAACTTCATTTCTTGGTGTGCAAAGAAACAACATATTGTCTCTTGATCAAGCACTGAAGCAGAATATAGTCATTGTCAACACCGCAACAGAACTTATATGACTAACCTTTATTCTAAAAGATCTTCACCTTCCACTCTCTTCTCTACCAATCCTCTACTATGACAATCTCAGTGCTCTACATATAAAGGTCAATCCAGTGTTTCATGCTCACAACAAACACATTGAGTTGGATTACCATTTTGTGTGTGGGCGAGTTGCACTTGGACTTCTCATCACTTAACATGTCTCCGCTAATAATCAAGTAACCGACATCTTCACCAAACCTATGTCAAAAGTTGCACAGAGCTACTTTAAGGGCAAACTTTGCCTCTAGCCCCGGGCATAGTTTGAGGGAGGATATTAACAGTAACTAAAGTGACAAAGAGACCCGAAACAACTGGAGTGACAAGGATGAACACTCCCACAAATCAGCCTATGTTAGTAGAGAGAAGTTGACTGATAAAGGAGTCCCAATAGCAATAAACTCACTTGAAGATGGTAACTCATGAAGGAGTCTTAGTGGCAATAAACTCACCCCAATATGGTAACTCATGATAACAAGGAAGCTGCCTTATAAAAGAGCATGTCATGGAAACAAATCAACTCGGATCACATTAGTTAACATTCAAATCAGTCAAAAAAGCAAATCACGTCTTAGAGAATTTATTTGCACAGATTTTATACAAGTTGATACCTTATTGTTATGTTAAATACCAGCTACTCTAGCACTGTAAAAATATTTTTGTGTATTCATTTCCCCTTCAATAAAAGATTTATCTTCTTATCAAACACCTTTGTCTTTCAATTTTCTTTAGCTAGAGCATAAAAAATGTCTTTGACTAAACTAGATTATTTTTTTGACAATTTGAGACTAAAATTATGATTTGGCAAAAAATATTCAACAAATAATAAATTAAAACATGCTGCTGCAGAATTTCTTCCCAAAATATTTTGAAGATGCATAGTGATTAGTACTAATTACCCAAATCTGTGGTGTGGCAGAGTGAATTTATGACATCTTCAGCATTGGCGAAAAGAAATTGGATAATATAAATAAATATTTATCACCTCTATTTTCCAGGTAGTCCAGCTTCATGCTCAAATCATCAGCTACCGATGGCGACAGTGTTGAGACGTTTGCAGACATTGAATTCCTTCTTCGCATATCTGTCTCCAGTACATCAATGCATATCCTGTCTTTGTTAGATTCCTGACCTTGCTTGGTGTTTTCATTATAATCCTTTGGCCTAGTCAACCTACGACAAATTGCAACTGCATTTTGTCCATCCAATGTAGTTTCTGATGCACTGGCGCCCCTAGTTAGTAGTGCCATTATGATTGATGGCTCCTTGCGCCTTGCAGCAACATGAAGCACTGAATATCCTCTGGAGTTCCTGAGATTGAGATCAGCCGAGCCTAAACTAAGAACTTCCTTGACGATCTTAGGATCACAGTAGGCAACAGCATAATGGAGAGCATAAGCATCATCCAAAGTTAAATTAGATTCACTCAAGAGAAGCTCCACCAGTTCAACATCGTCTGAATCCAATGCCTTGTGGATTCTCCTGAAACTCTTTTCAAGTATGGGGTCCACCTCTTCAACACTACTTTCAGCTTCTGGCAGAGATTTTTTGCGAAGTAATTTAATTTTACTTGAAATTTCATCAGGGAGCTCTTTATCTATGCATGTGCTATCAAGATCTGATCTTACAAGTCTTTCGATGCAGTGAGAGAGGAGCTGGTCTAGCTGGTAGTGGAAAGCAGCCATAAGAATTGGGATTACATCTTCAACAAGAGCCTTCTCAATAAAGTTCAGGAGACGCCGCTGAAAGGATAAATGAACGTTGAATAAGGAAAAAACTATCCTGACAATCCATGACAAATAAAAAAAGACGAGGAAACACACATTTTGGTCTAGCAATTAAGTTGTCAATTATCATTCCCTATTTATGAATCGCTGCGAGTTAAAATACATAGGACCACATAATAATTTATCCATGAAATCACTGCTTACCTGAAAAAGCAAAACAAGCTCTTTCATCTGAAAAGTGGCAGAGGCACACATCAATTCCACTACATAATTAATAGCAGGGCGGCAAACATCATGGGCACAAGCATCATCAACACATCGTGACACTTCTGGCGGAGATGGCTTAAGCTTTCCAGTGTACAAATAATGCAAGAAAACATGAAAGGCTTCATATCCAACCCCACCATAAGGCACCAAATCAGACATGAGGTACCTGGGTTTATCTCCATTCGTCGAATTGTTATTTCCCTTCTTAAAAAGCTCATGAAAGAACTGACTACGGGCAGCCAATACACACCGATGGACACCAACAGGGGTGCCCTCGACAAAAATCTCTGCATCGCTGTAATCATACTCCTTATCAAGTAATAGCCTTTCAAGATTGCCACTAAGCTTGTTTAAGCTCAAGTTTTCAAGGTTTACACCAGGCTCAGGAACATTTGAGGCTGATACGTGGTGGATACTAGACCCATTTGATAAGTACGAAGATGAAGCGAAACTCAAAGAAGATGTCATTTCATTGGCACTTTCCATGATTTTGGATCTAAATGTCTCTAGTTAAGCCCAACAAGCACTTAAACTCATCAAGAAACATTGAATTGACAGTATAATAAGTATCAGATTTAAAGGAATGGCCACATGAGAATATTGTTCACTGTAATGGCCATAAATTGATAGTCATCTTTAATCAGACAGGAATCATAAAACCAGGATTTCGTAATTGAAAAAAGAAAACAATTGTTATCAAAGAAAACCCAGATAACAAAACAGAACAGATACGGTCAAGAGCTGGGGAAAATGAGGACAGCAACCAAAGGAACTAATCACACCAAGTTTCCTCGCTTGAAAAATCCCAAAACTTGCAAAACAAAGACATAAACATCAAAACGAAGCAAAACACAGATAGAATCAAGCCCTGAAAGAGCAAAAACTCGAAGGAAAAAAAAAGGCAGAAAAGATTACTGCTTGTGAAGAAGACAGACTTTGATTTATTTAAAAAACGATAAAGAAGCAGCTTGAGATGAAAAGCAGAGGTTATCGGAGACCTTATAGTTGACTTGCAAATTTACTTAGCAGTGAATAAATTGACAAGTGAATAAATTGACAGGGAAACGAGTGCACATGAGGCGAGTTTAGAAAAGACTATTGTTGTTGGGGGTGTTTGCAATAATTAACATATGTGAATTCGTAGCATGGAATCCAAGTTTTGGAAGCTGTCCTCGCAGAATAAAAGAAAGAAAAGGGAAGACCACATGTCTGACAGTTGACTCGTCATATTGATTTGCTTTTTTATTTTATTTTCCTTCCCGGTAACGCGAGGGGCCTCCTAGTAAAATAGCATGTTCTTTCTTTTTTTAAAATACTTTTGAGTTTCAATATCTGCTGGGCCTGTGCTACTAATCTGCAAGTTTTTTAAAAAAATATATATACTTGGATAATGTAAGTGTATTTTTTTTTTGAAAAAAAAAAAAACAAGTCCCAATTGAATTTAATGAGTTCATTTTATTTTAATAAGATAATAAACAAAATTAATAATGATAATAAAAAAATAAAATTTATAAAAAAACACAACTTAGAAAATAATCTTTGAAAATACATAATTGGACAAAAAAAAGCAAAAAAAATCGGCTCAAGTTAACCCGAGATAGCGTTATAAACATGTAACCTAGGTAATAAGAGCAAGTCAACTCTGGTTAACCTGCAAAACTTGTGACTTAGGTTATGCAATCAAGATAATCCAGTAAAAAAAATTAGAAAAAAAACCACAAAGATATTTAAAAAATAAAAATAATAATGTCAAATGGTGAAATTGAAGAAAAAAATAAGTCAAAAAAAGGACGTCAAACCATATTAACTTTTCAAGCTAGTGACTTAAATTATTAGACCGCAAGCATCATACACAGACCCATTTCCCAACAAATTAAATGTCAAATCAGGGGGTTAGAAAAAAAATCAATTACATAAAATAATTTAAAATAAAAATTGAAATAATGAAAGCGAAAATCAAGATAAAAATAAATTAAAAGGCAAGAACAAATTTTTTATTTGAATGATTAAATTGAAAATAACAATATAACAAAAGAAAAAATCAAAAACAAAAATAATAAGGACCAAATTAGAAAGAAAAAAACATCAAAACTTGGATTCAATGATGAAATTAAAAAACATCAAAACTTTTATAGAATGGCCAAGGAAAAAATTAGAAAATAAAAGAAAATAAACCAAATTAGAAAAAAATATATATGACAAATTAGAATTAAATGATTAAATTGAAAAAAAATAAAATTTAAACGAAATGACTAGGAATAAAAATTAAAAATAAAAAAAATAAAGACTGAAATTTAAATATTAAGAACAAAAATGAGTAACCTTTATTTTTTAGGGTAAAAGAGAGAAAAAAAAAGGATCAAGTTGTTACAAATCATCATAAAATCGATGACACACATCATATAAAAAAGAAGAGAACATAGCAGCACATCCAATAACATAATGAAAAATATACTTTTTTAATTGGTAGATGTCACACGAGCCACTCAAAATACATGGGTGTCTCCCACTCACTAACAATTGTTTTCAAATTAATTGATATTCAATTGATATTAAAATCTATATAAAAAGACTAAAAACCCCTTAAACCTACTATTTAATTTTTTTGATCCCAATGGTTTATTTGTTAATTTACAGTACGTAATTAAATGAAAATATATTTATACCTATTTTAGCTATTTCATATTTTTTTTATCCGGGGAGAAATTAGATCATTTTATCGTATTTAAAAAGATAAGAAAAAATACAATTATGCACGCAAAATTCTTTAATAATTAATATATAATGTGAAAATATCAAAATATCCCCCACATAAAAACAATTGGTTTTTAGGCACAGATGTCATTTCAATATTGCATTTAACAGTAAACTGAATCTAAATGTAAGGTGTTTTTACTTTCAGCTTTAGTGTGTGTGTGTGTGTGTTACACGTGATGTTTACATGCCATTTGATGATTAAAAAAAAAAATGTTTACTGGAGATTAATTATTTAGATTCATTGTATTGAATGCCTTGGAGCTGTACCTCAAAGTTGTAATTTTATTATTCTCGAGTAATATTTTTCAAGCTACAATTACGTTCGCCACTACAACAAGAAATTCTTATACAAGTTGCGGACACACGCTAAGCTGTGGGTCCAATTTTATTATTTTTTTTACACCATAAATAATTGTTTGGTGTTACAAACGCATTTCAAATGAGAAATACAAATAATACTCGGAACATTGACATAACTGAGTTAAATAACTTGGTTTTATTTTAATTAAAAAAAATAAGCAACAACAATATATGTAATAAAATTATAAAAAAATAACCATGATAACTTGAAAAAAAACAAGGAACAACAATAAAGTTCAATTCCAACGTATTAAATATTGAACGATAAAAATAGATAAAAAAAATCTAAAAATTTGATATTAATCAATTCAAGTTAGTATAACAAACTTGTAACCTTGACAACCAGGGTCAACCCAACTTTAGTTATCTAGCCAGACCCTTAATTCAAATAATGAGATCAGGATAACTCGATATAAAAAAAAAAAAATCATAAAGCTCATTTAAAAAAAAATATGAACTCGCGTTAACTTTTCAAACTCGTATTAAACCAGAAGCACCATGTGTGAAAAAATCATGAAACTCAATTTTTAGTCAAATGTTGAATGATGAAATTAAAAAAAAAAAATCAATTAACAAAAGGATTAAAAAATAGCAACTAAAAGTTTTAGGATCAAAATTAAAACAAAAAATAATTTTTATTTTTTATTGAAATGCGAAATTGAAAAAAAAACCAATTTAACAAAATGCCAAAAAAATTAAAAAAACCATACATCCCAAGCTGGGGTTAAATGGTAAAATTGAAAATAAATTAAAGTTTTACAAAAAGATCAAAAACAAAAACTAGAAATCCAAATAATGAAGATCGAAGTGGAAGTTCTTATAAATCAGAGGACAACTCTGAATTTTTGTGTGGCCAGCACAAATTTTAGGGCGAGGATAGAGAGAGAGCATTGTCAACAACAAACCCGCACCACCAATGATCACACGAGTCGCTCTAAATGGAATACAATACAGTTATGCTTCCAATGATACGGTGAAATGAGGATTTAGGTTGTCAAGAGATACCACATGCGCTGCTAACTTTATATATATATATATACACACACGCGCACCAAATTGTCTCGTAAGTTGACTTGCTGTTAGTGAAATAACCATTGTGAAGAGACAAAAAAACTTTTTGACACCAGTTTTTTTCCTACTTTTAAGGGTCTTTTGATCATTTTACTATGATTTTTTAATATATTTTTTCAATTATCAAATTGCCTCTCAATCAACCTGACCCCGAATGAGTGAAATATGTTTGAATGGTTACCTTACCTGATGAATAAAAGGTAGAAAATTGAATATTGTCAAAGACAACCTGAATCCCGATTGAAACTAACTCAAAATATATATTTATGGCATATTGATATATTCGTATAATATTTAGATTTTTTAATACAATATTATATATACACATCTCAATATTGATATAAAATACACATATATGTATAATATTTATCATTTTATCATTTAATACACAGACATATATAATGTGCGTGTGTAATTACTTTATATATATTAACAATTTTATTTTTTATTGAATTATAAATAATAGTCAAATAATGAATATCCATATGAATACTCGAATCTCAATATGAATATCAAAATTTCTTACATGACAAGTAATCGATAAGATATGGATATCAAGAAATTTATCCCTAGCAAGCACCCATTGCAACCCCTTTTCAAATTTGATTCAGGTCATTAGACTATAAGCACTACACATAACAAAAAAATAATTAAATTTAATTTTTAATAAATCAAATGTTGAATAATAAAATCGAGAAAAAAAAGCAATCACACAAAAAGATTCAACATGAAAAAGGGTAAAAATAACAATTAGAAGAATGTTGATAAAAATAAATAAATTAATTAATTAAAGAGCAATTATAATTTTTTTATCGAAGGATAAAATTGAAAAGAAAAATAACTTCGATAAAAAGATACAAAAAAAATTGAAAGAACAAATATCAAATTGAAAAATATGATATACCTTAAATATGAAGAATCGAAAACCAATAAAACTTTTACAAAAAAATCAAAAAAAGAAATAAATAAAACAAAAGCAACAAATTAAAAAAAATAACATGTGATAAACTAAAATAAATAATTTTTTTATAAAAAAGCTAAAAAAAAATGAACTGAAATATCAATCAATAAAAAACATCCAACCTGTGATTTTTGAGGGGAAAATAACAAAAACAAAATCTCCACAGCAATAAATCATTTTACCACTGTCGACACACATGGCAACAATAGAAAAAAAACACATTGACACACCGAACAACACGACATAAAATTTTTTTTGCCCGAGAGGCGCCGCTAATGACGCCGAAGTGTAATGTATTTTTTGTTCTATCTATGACCACCCGTTAGAGTTA
>Ga0307518_10001543_pt1 | contig 17057 bp, 24 predicted proteins | sample 25_EM_MG_FD_203889 | JGI IMG/M metagenome (GOLD analysis project Ga0307518, IMG submission 203889) | Populus trichocarpa ectomycorrhiza microbial communities from riparian zone in the Pacific Northwest, United States - 25_EM | ecosystem: Host-associated > Plants > Roots > Unclassified | place...
ATACAGCCAGGTTTGCCTTATATATGTGGGTACGGCAGATAAAGGCACAGCACAGGATAACACGTGTTCACAGCGTCAACTGGCTTCAGTAGCAACCTTGATGGGGCAGTGGGTCGAGTAGGATACATACCCTGGTTTGTTTGCCAAAGTACTTCTGATGACTTATGCCGTATCGGTTTCCGCGATATCATTCACCGGAATTGGCACACATTCGATGATAGCACCGAGTCACCGACACAGGAAAGGTGAGTACTAGTACTACAGAAGCTATTTTTAGCCTCTAAAAATCAGAAGGTCTCTCCAGAACGGATCCATGCCATTGACTGGCTTTCTTTCCGATGGAGTTTCAGTATGCGATTTGGGGCTACAAGAACCCTGCCATGTGCCGTGTCCTGTTTCAAGATCATAGCATACCGTGGGCTTGGGCACCTTAGGCACCAGTTTCAAGAGGTTCCCATGGTCTCCTGATGGGGTTTTTTTGCAGGGCGAAACCTATCTACACATGGGAAATTTCAATGTTTTGACCAAGGTAGAATATAAATCAGAAGACAATGGGTGACTTTCCATGGGCTTCTATTCTGAGGTATAGATTATTTGTCTCTCAAGATGGAAGGTTGCCAGTGTGCCGGTTCCCAAACTGAACAAGTCTTGGCCTCACCCCCCTCAAATAAACTTTGTGCCAAAACAAGTAAGCACTGTCTGAGTCAGGATCAGCGCGATAGATGGTCCAACCAAGTTTCTCAATGCAACCGCTGAACATCATCTCTAGCAACTTTTATGGCCACCAGGTACAGTCATCAACTGCCACTTGAGACACGAAAATCAAGAATGCTCTTGTCACAACACAACACAAATTTAAGTAGATCAGAGTAGACAAGCAGGCTAATAAAGTACTTCTGAATACCTGAACAAATTTTCTATGGGATCAAAGGTGCAGGCTTGCAACTGTGAAGCTCAGAAATTTTGTGGCTTTATCTTTATCATTACTGGCACTTGAGACACCCAAATGCAGTATCTTTTGTATCTCCACTAATGACAATGGTCCGATGCCCACACTCCGACCCTAAGTCCGCATGTCAGCCTTACCATAACAGGGATATCATGTTGCTGATATTGCAGTCATCATCAGCAAAACAACCCTTTGCTCTGTAGAGTCTGTACAGCTAATTACAGAAAATTACAGAAAGGTACCCAGTAATACAGAGCTGTACAGAAAATGGACAAAAAAACTGGCCTATAAACCTTACCTAAAAATTTCACTGAACCTTCTTTGTATCCAAAATAAGCCTTCTGCATACCAGGTTTGAGTGTAGAAACTGAATTACTCATGTGACATGTCAAAACTTGGGATGGAAAAAGTGCTGTTTTGCTGATGATGAAACACCCTCCTCCAGCATTCATGTGGCAAGTCAATGCAAAGTCCATAGTCTGAAAGGTGTTGGATAGGGCTTCATCAGACCTATTTCTACATCCCACAGAGAAAGGAAAGTTAGACATACTTGTTGCAATGGATTGATACACAAAATAGCTCAATTTGATGTACTATTTGGACTGTAGTTACTTTATCTAGAGGTTACAATGCTCAGTATTTGCTGTGGACCTTGAGTGGACCATTTCCAAGTCACTTATGATGTGTGGAAATCAGTTGTGTTGAAGAAACATGTGAAAAACACTGCTGTCTCAAGTGGTGGTGGTGTCTCAAGTGGCAGTGGATGACTGTATTGTTCAGCTTGTTGGCTTGGCAAGCACTCGGCTGATGGAGACTTGTGCGGAGCACCTGCTGCATCTAATGACTGACATGAGGGTTGAGCTGAGGCTGTAGCCTATCTGTATCTTGATGGGGAGTAGGGATGCAAAAGCAGCCTGAAGAATGAAGTCAAAAGTATTGGTGCTGATGCCCATTGTGGTCATGAATGCATGGTCATCTCGTGTGGCAAATAACTTCTGCCAAGGTGCATTTGTTTGGGGATTTGATAAGAGCTGAGGGCGGCAGAGGTACAGACAGTAGGTTGCGAGAATCTGTGGCATTCAGCAGACAACTCTGCACCTGCAATGACAGCACCAGCAAGAGCCAGAAGCACCTGCTGTGATTGATCTTCCTCTCTCCTTTCATCATCTTCAGCTTGCTGTAACCATTCAATCTGTTGGATGAGTTCTTCATCCTCCATGATCCTGGAATCAGATGTAATAGATTATACTTTCACCTTGTGCTACGGTTTATTTGCATCTGAATACTTTACCCTACTACCATTTTGAGTGCGAGTTTCAATGTCTGATTTATTATAATTTTGGATTAGAAGCTCACGGAAAGTCACCCAATTGCAAGATATTATATTTTAATAAAGTATTATCTGTTTTGTACAAGTTTTTATTTTGAGGTGTGTCAGAAACTATTGGCAATATGTTATATTGTACAATTACATTCAGAATTAACTTCTACCCATGTCAGAATATTGAATTTTTCACTGTAGCTAGTTTTGGGTTACCTGCTTACTTACAAAGTAGCCCAGATGGGTAGGTGATAGAATGGCTAGGACCTACTGTGGGAATTTCAATATTTTGACAGGAGTAGAATTTAATTCAGAATGTAATTGTAAAACATAATATAATGCAAATAGCTTCTGACACACCTCAAGATAAAAACATATACAAAACAGACAATGCTTTATCAGAATATAATATTTTACAATTGTCTTCTGAATTATATTTTACTGTGGTCAAAATATTGAAATTTCCCATGTGCTAACAGATACCCTCCCTTGGTGCTACTCCCTCACAAATCACAATTTAGCTAGCACAACTTCTGACTGCCTCCAGGCCCTCTTCGAAATACCTCCCAACCCTCTTTGACAAGCCTCTCAGAGGGTTTGCATACCCAATATCAGTCACTTGGCCTTATCATTGCCAATCATGCCCTGTACAGTCTGTACAGCTGATTACAGAAAATTACAGCAAGGTACCCAGTAATACAGAGCTGTACAGAAAATGGACAAAACAACTGGCCTATAAACCTTACCTAAAAATTTCACTGAACCTTCTGTGTATCAAAAATAAGCTTTTTACATACTGGGTTTGACTGTAGAAACTGAATTGCTTATGTGATATGTCAAAACTTGGCATGGCAAAAGTGCTGTTTTGCTGATGCTCTGCACTCCACTTCAGGGCCTCTCAGGGGTAGCAGGATCATCCTAGTCTCGTGGACAATGTCACCCACCCTATGCATCCCACTGCAGAGGCTCTCGTGAAGTTCTGCTTACCACGTCGCTTGCCCTCACTCTGCAACAGAGGCTCTTAGTAGGAACAGTACTTAGACTTGGGCCAGTTGCTCAAGGTCTGTCGGCACACTTCTCTGGGGCCTATCCACTGCAGTGTAGACACCTCAATACTGGCCTGTATTCTGTACATAGAAATGACATAGTAGCTATATGTTTTTAAGTAAGAACTCGAGACAGGTTGAGACACATGATTAAGGAATTGTCAGACACATAAATACTGACACGATGAAGCAGGAACTACTGTTGCAACAATCATATTTCACTTGGCTGCAGCATCATGGATAAGGGGTTCTGATTGTTGGGCAATGTCATCTGGGTGGGTGCCAGAGAGATCTGCAGATTGATTGGCACCTCCTTCAATGCTGGAGGCAGCCACAGGTCCAGGAGGCATTGCATGGAGGTACTGAGCCTCACGGTAGACTCCCAGAATTGGCTCGTGGCTGCTGCTAGGTTTGGCATATCCAACAAGGTGTTGGCTGTGGAGAGGAAGCTGGGGATTGGTGTAGTGTCCATGTGCCATTGTTCCAGGTTGTCAATGCATTGTTGGATTATCGTTGGCATACATGTTCATGTACAGACATGACATGAATGGAGGCAGAAGGAGATATTGTGGGTGATAGCGGCTATACTGGCCATCTGGGGCTCTGCCTGAAGGGTCATACCATCCAGTATTGATTTGTTGAAGTCGCACATGCACCTGGCATAAACCGTCGATGAAGTGTGCACAAGACTGTGACCCATATTAGTGTAGACTTAGTAATAGTCCTCTTTAGAGTAGATGTTACATGTCACACGTCACACTATTTGTTGTATATAAACAGCAGACATTGCTTATATAATACAACAGCTCTTGACCAGCTACCGCTATCATCTCAGGTTGTGCACTCCACCCAACAGGTGAGTTGGAGTAGCAGTTCCTCTACATATATAGGTATTGCTTCAACAGGTTATGAGCCCTGTGAGTGCACTGTGTGCAGCAATGCACCAGACAGCGCTCCAGCTCCCTGTAGCATTGCTTTAACTAGCTTGACACTGTGGAGGACAGTGAGCTCCTAGTGAGCCCCTGCACAGCCACAAGGCAAAGTCTGTTGATGACTTGCACCAGACAGTGAGCTCCCAGTTGAGCACCTGCACTGCCACAGGCGAAGTTCATTGATGACTTGCACCAACCATGGTGAAGATCGTCAATGACTTATGCTGGCATGACCTAGTCATGAGCTAGCTGTTGACAGAAGTGCTTTCACTAGCACTCATGTGTTTCTTCTTTTCTTGCTTGTCCGTTGTTGCATTCATTTGCTGACTCCATTGACTCCCAACAGAATTCACCATGTCCAGTGCTCTCGACAAGATGGTCCCCATGTTCACTGGCTCCAACTGGCAGCAGTGGCACACCTCTATGCAGGCCTACCTTTGGGCACAGGGCCAGTGTTTGTTTATTTGACTACCCAACCTGCCAATGGTCACAATGACCGAAACAACTGGGATGATAACACTGAGAGAGTGCTCGGTAATATTACCTTGCGCCTTGCCCCCTCCATCCAAGTCACTGTTGCCAACCTTACTACTGTCAAGGAGGTTTGGGACTACCTCAAAAAGAGTTTTGGCGCCCCTAGTATCGGTTCCGCCTATGCTGAGCTGAGCAAGCTGATTTTGACTACCATTCCTGCTGGCTCCCATCCTGCTCCGGCGATTACCAAGATGCTGAGCCACTTCATGTACCTCAAAGATGCTGGTTTCGATTTCCCTGCCCCTGTGCAGACCATGATTATCCTCTGCAAGCTCCCTCCTACTATGGAGGTCGTAGCACAGATACTCAGCCAGACGTCCCCAGATGAGATCAAGAATTTGAAGCTGGAAGGTATTGTGAAAGCCACCATGCTCTCTTTTGAGCAGAAAGGCGCTACTCGTGGCGGTGGTAAGGGCCCACAGGCCAATAAGCTTAGCGCTGTGAAGTGCAAGCTGGCTGACCCCAAATTTGCCCAGCAGCAGCAGCAAGGCAGGTCCAACAGCGGTGCGAGCAGAAATGCTCCTGCCCAAGGACAGGGAGGCCGCACTCGCTGTGGCAGAAAGAAAGCTTGCGCTCGTCATGAAAATGCACAACAAGCTGCCTTTGCCACCTATGTCCACTATGATGGACCTGAGCCTACTGTCGACCCTCGCACCCTGGCTCACACCCCTGGTGCTACCAACTTCGGCCCCCCGCATTTGAAAATACCATCAAGGCCTTTGATTTGGCACACCATCTGGGGGTAGAGCCCTCCTGCCAGACCATCTGCACCCTCAACCAAGTCGTGTCAATGGCTAGTGCAAACCTGAACCAGCCCGAGGCTGGTCCTTCCTCACTGAAGCGCCCTCGTCTTGAGGAGCACATCACCATGTATGAGGAGGATGCCATCTCCCTTGGGGATGATGAACCTATTGCCCACAAACTGTTCGCTGACGACGAGTTCAATGAGATCGATGCGATGGTCCTCGACTGTTACAACGTGATGTCAATGGCAATGGATGCAGAGGCCAGCCTTTTCAGGCAAGTACCTTCTGCACACATGCTGATTGACACTGACACGCTGCCTTTACATGTGCATTATACACATGTACTGTATATAGCGAGTAGTCAATATAATATGTCATGTCGTATCTTGAGAAGAGCATATATTTGTTTGTGTTTGAATAATGCACCTGTGCTGGCTGTAAGGGAAAAATGGTTGACAATAGTGAACTTTCTGGAGCCTTCTGGCTACTAGACTCAGGTGCATCCCGCCATTTTACTGGTGACATAGGCGATTTCGCCTCCTATAATGAGTTAAAAAGAGTGCACTACGCCAAAATGGCTAATGGTGTAGCACTGATTGCTGGCATTGGCATGGTTTTACTCCAGTGCCTAGACCAAAACTCAGGGGATGAGAAAGTAGTAACCCTCACCCAGTGCTCCATATGCCAGGCACTACTGCACACCTTATTTCTATGGGTGAAATGCTCCAGTGCAACTATAGAGTCACTGGCGATAAGAGAGGCATTAGCCTCATTGGCAAAGCTGATCACCTATGGTTTGGGCCAGACCCAGAAGATGATCACAACATCATTTTTGGGATTAGATCTATCCCAATAATTAGATCTAACTATATCGCCTCCGTGAGCAAAGTCAATTATGACATTATGCACCAGAGATTCAGGCACCCCTCTAAGGAAGTCCTCTGACACACACAAAAGCATATGCAGCACTTCCCGGATATTCACTTTCCAACTGAGGACTGTGTTTGCCCTGAATGTGCTCTTGGCAAGATGCCCAATTGAGCTTTCCCAGAGAATGAAAGACATGCTTCTGTCATATCCATACTTTTTCCAGTCACAACTCTGGTCTAACCTTGGTCTGCCTGACCTCTCCTTAGGCATAGATGCAACTCCGGATCTAGTCCGGCCATCTCCAGCCCCATAGCTGCACTCCAGCTCAACTCTGGTCCCTATGTCCATCTCCACCCTCAGGACTAACCCCTGTCTTCCTGCAGACAGATCCGCAGTCTAACTCCTCCGTGTTGGACCTGTACCTACCATTAGTTGCTACTCCGGTTTCAGTCCGGCCACTCCCTTTGTCTGGTCTGCGACATAGCCCAACTCCGGCTGGTATATCCAACTCCGGCTCAGTTCTGCTCCTGCTCCTGCTCCACTTCCTCTGTTAGGTCCACCAAAGGCTTAGGACATTTCCATGTCCAACTCTGGACCTTCCTCTGGCTACTCCGCCCTTCCTCCACCTGCACACTCCCTCTGCTCGTGCACTCTCTCCACTCTTGCACTTCCTCCACTCATGCACTTCCTCCGGTTCCACTTCCTCCGGTCCTGGACATCGCTCCAGACTTAACATTAGTTAAGTCCACCTCTGACCCTTACCTGTCCTGTTCCAGCCTAGTTCCCTTGTCCCTGTAATCCTAGTTCTCCATGTCTGCTTCCGCTCCAGTTTATTTTCCTGTACCTAATTTATTTTCCTGTCTGCTTCTGCTCTATCCCTTGTCCCGACTAAGGTGTTTACTTGTCACCGTATATACTCACCTCTAGTCTCTTTACTATATAAACTACCAAACTCTGGCCTAGTAGATCCTTAGATCAAATCTCGACTAAGATACTCCTCCATCTGTACTACCCACTATGCTCTCCTAATCCATCTGTTCACCTGAACTCCTGAACTCTGGCCAACTCTGGTCTCCGTCCTATCTTGTCCCCTTGGTCCTATGTCTGATCCTAGCAAGTCTCCTACTCGCACAAGGGCAAAAGCCACCTCTGTCCCAGACTCGATGCTAGACCTCTTAGGACTTATCCCACCTCTGGGATGTCCTTCATCTGGACAAGCTGCGCTACTCCAGTCCACTTTCCCGCGGTCCGGACTTACTCTGCAAAAACCTGGACTTACTCCCAGTGCTCCTCTAGTGCCCAGACTTCATTCATATGACCCGGACTTGACTCTCCGCACTAACTAGCACCTACTAGTGTCTGGACTTACCTCCTCATTAGTCCCCTGCACCCCTGGACCTTCTAGTAAGATCGACGAGGAGAACCAATCCTGACAGCTTCCAAGCCCTTTGAGCTGGTGCACTCTGATCTCAAATCCTTCCCGGTCACGTTGTACCAGAAGTCTAAATATGTTATTACCTTCTATGACAATTTCACCTCTCACACCTGGACTATGCCTCTTCGCTCCAAAGCTGCAGCAATTACAGCTGCCAAAGATTTCCTTGAAAATGGTGCATGTCCAACATAATGTGTATGTCATTGGCTGGATGTCCAATGCTGGCGGAGAGTACAAGTCCGATCTGTTTGATCAAGCACTCCTTGAGAAAGGAATCAAAATATACCAAAGTGCTCCATGAACTCCCATGCAGAATGGCCACACTGAGCATTTAGAGCGCACTCTCATGGATAAAGCCGAGTCTATGTGGCATCAAGCCTGCATTCCTGACTCTTGGTGGGAATTTGTGTTCGCTCACACAACCCACATCTACAACCATACTCTGGTAGCTCGCCTCCGATGGTGCACCCCCCACAAATTGCTTAAGGGGGAGATGCCTAACATCGACCACCTTCGTGTGTTTGGCTGTGGAGCCTTTGTCTACCTCCCAGCCATGGCTTGAGCAAATAAGATGGCTCCCAAGTTGGAGCTAATGACTTATGTCGGTGTTGCCCCTGGCAATGAGCACAACTTCTTGTTTATGCGCTCCACCAATGCAGTGTTCACCACTGCTCATGCCATCTTTGATGAGCATCATTTCCCTTGCTGCCCTAAAAACAGGTGTGAACCTCTTGAGAACCCTTTTGGAAGGGCAAATCCAAAACCTACCACTGATCGACCAGGGAATCCCCCTGATGATATTGACAGTGATGACAATGTGGAACATGACCATGGCTACCCACATCCCCAAGCACAGGATGACGATCCAAAGCACGAGGAACCTGAGGCTCCTGAGGAAGAGCCTATTCAACCAAATCCTCCCCATACACCATCTCCAGTGCCTCCACTGGCACTGAGAACGCCTTCACTGGCAAGAAATCTGCCACCTCCGGCACCGCAGCGCCCTGGCTGAGCTGAATGCTGCCAGAATGCACCGCACCCTCCTGCAGTTAATATACCTGCCTGCCCCCAATGTGAACGTAGAGCGCCATTGTGCCCCGGTAACATATATGGTGAGCAGCGACATCCCATCGAGCAACTCCGGGATATCGAAAGTGCCTCTCAATGGCGAGAAACAGTGGGTGAGGCCTCTAGGCCCCCACAACCAGACACACCAGACCATATCCCTGGTGGTTTCCCCAACACCTCTGCAACACCCAGTGAGGAAGATGTGCAAAAGATGTGCGAGGAAGGGGGAGCAAACCTAGTCCGTTTCCTGATGGGCAAAGCCCTCACAACCTGCAAGCCTCAATAGGAGAGCATCCACAACTGGTCCTACAAGGACATCGCTCACTTACCCCAAGCTGAGCAGAAACTCTGGCGACTTGCTTGCCAAGATGAGCTCGACGTGCTGTGAAAGTGCAAAGTCTTTGAGCTAGTTGACCATCCCCGAGACTGGAAGGTCATTAAAAATCAATGGGTCTTTGATGTGAAGTTGGATGGCCACAAGAAAGCCCACTTAGTAGCAAAAGGCTTCTCCCAGGTCGAGGGATTAGATTTTGACCAGGTCTTCTCACCAGTTGTGCGCTTTGAAACAGTGCGCCTCATGCTTGTGCTTGCCGCACTTGAGAATTGGTATATTACGTTCGGAGCGCCTACTTGTATGGCAAGCTTGATGAAGAGATCTACATGGAACAACCTGAAGGGTTTGCTGTTCCTGGGCAAGAGCACAAAGTGCTCCGCCTTTGGCGTGCCCTCTATGGCCTTAAACAGGCTGGCCTAGCTTGGTGGCGCACACTCGATGAGTCTCTGAAAGAGCTCGGGTTTGAGTGCCTTAAGTCTGAAGCAGGCATCTTCTTCTATAAGAAGAAAGGCACCAACATTGTCATCGGTATCATATATGTTGATGATGCACTATTCCATGGCCCTAACAAGGCTGTTGTTGATGCTATCAAAGCGCAATTCATGCACAAATGGGAGTGCAGAGACCTTGGAGAACCTAATGAGTTCCTCTGAATGCGAATCACTCACAAAGGTCATACTTTCCACTTGGATCAATGCGTGTACCTTCAAAAGATTGTTGAATGCTGCGGCATGCTAAACACAAAGTCCACAAGCACCCCACTGCCAGCTGGCTACTATGCCACCAAGAATACAGAGTCTGTTGATGTGGAACTCCGCTCCCATTTCCAGATGGTAATAGGGTCCCTCCTGTATCTTATGTTGGGCACTAGGCCCAACATTGCTTTTGCAGTCACCCATCTCTCATGCCATGCTGCAAACCCATCTCAGGACCACCTGAACAAAGCGCTGTATATCTGTCGCTACTTAATTGGGATGTCTACAGCCTCTTGGGCTGGACTGACTGCTGCCTCATGGCACCTTTTCCCCCTTCATTGGATTTATCTTGTAGTGATTTATGTTTTGCATTTTATTTCAGGTCCTGTGAGTAATTTTACTGGGATTGCCATAATGCATACCTTGTGGAATAGCTGCAGCAGCTGAATGACCTGTGGTTGGCACTTGAATAGACTGACCACTCTGTTTCATGACTTCAGAGTGTTCAGCTGAATATATATATCAGATTTGTAAGAATAAATATGTTGGTGATGGAATAAGAAGCACCCTTGCCTTTTTTCTTCCCACTTTGTTGAGCTGCGGTGGAGGGAGGACCTGTGGGTGTCACATCCATGGAAGGAGCACTCTTCCCAGGACCTCCAGGATGTTTCCCTGAATATAAATATTAAATATGTCAGTGTCAGAATATGTTCACAGCCTAAGAAGACCATCACCTTTGGTGTTAAGTGGAGCGTCAGAGTGGGCGGTGGCAGTGACCTCCATGGCAGGCGTACTCTTCCCTGTGACTGCACTCTGTTTACATAAATGAATATATGATAAACATAGCCATAACTGCTGGTGTGACATCATAGGACCACCTTTACCTTTGGTCTTCTGAGTGACAGGTGGGTTGTCAGCCGTGGTTGTGGAAGCACCTGCAGTTGCAATTGGATGTGCTGGATTATTCTTATCTGCAACTGCTTTTTTCTTGTCTGCATATAAATATTATCCACATACATTTAGTTGTATGTGGGGGTCCATAAGAACACTCTCACCTGTTGTCTTTACCCACGGCTTGGGTTTGACAACCACTGCAGTACCCATGGTCGGAGGATTCTCACCACCTGCTATGGTTTGTTCACTTCATCCCCATTGATAATAAATATCCTGCCTGAATCTTTCCTTTGCTGCATTGCCTGTTGCTGATGGGACCCAGCATGCATGGAATATGATGCATTTGGTGGGCCCACTTTAATATTGTGACCAGCTGAGGAGTCACCATCAGTCTGATCCAAACTGGAATCTGTGAAAATATATCAGTGTATGTTCATACAGTAATCATACTTATGCTCTGAATTTTTTCCAGCATGCATCTGTTTCAACCTTTTATTGCGGCTCTTCTCAGCATCCACTGCAAGACATCAACAATATACCAATGAATGAATAGATGTAATTACCTTGCAAATCATGTCGACCGCGGGGGTGCCTTGATTCTGCTCCACCCCTAGAAGGACCCACAGCATTTCTATGCAGACACACAGGGGGCTGAATGTCCTCCTCATTATATGATACATCTATCAATGCCTCTCAGTGGTTGCCAATTTAATAGAATGATATTTACCTTGCATGGGCTTTTTTCCTGTTCTCTTTGCCGTACTCTTGTGATTGGCACTTGAAACTGTGGCTTGTAGCAACCCATCGGACTCTAACCACCTCTTGACCTTGAATGTATTTGCAGGATCACTCACTTGCCTGTCTCGCCACCACTCCAATATTTCTGTGGCCTCTTTGTTGGTAAGCCTAGAGGGTTCCTTGAATGTGACATTGGCAGGCCAATACCTGCCTGATATATATGTGCTGCAGTCAAGCCCACTCGCTGCCCATGGTACAGCAACATTGGACTGACCACAAGCCTTTCCTGTTATGACATGGTTAGTGTTTGATTCATAGAATATTTTTACATACCATAATGAAAACTAATGAATGTGCGTACTACATCCTTTTTGTCCTGGGTGTTCATATTCAGGATGACCGGAATGTAGGGCAGATCATCTGCATCTGTTGGGAGGTTAAACCGTGGCCATCTTTTACCTTTGACAGGCTTTCTTGGAACCGTGCCCTCATCCTCCATATCTTCACCACTTTCCTCCTCCACACCAAACACCTGATGGGCATACTGCTCCCACTTGTTCTCCACCTGGTCCCAGCCATCAAAGAGCTTGCCATCACCCAATTCATCATTGAAGTCATGCCTATGTGTGTCAGTTGTAATATATACACCAAATAACCACACTCACAGGCCATACATGATGTCACCCATGGCACCTTTCCAAGCCACCATCACCACCACTCTGGCACCACACTGCTTCCACATCGCCTTGGAAAACTCACAGGCAAACTTCCAACCTTTTCCTTCTGTGGCTCTACCTGTAGTTTCAGTACCATGCTGCCACAGGATAAGAGTCTCACCTTGCTTGGATCTCTGGGGGGGGGGTGGGTATCATTCCATTCTTTGGCTGTCTTTTCTGCCCACTCCATGGTCTCCATGGTCAGTCTCTTTATCACTTTGCCCACCACCCTCTGATAATTTTTAATGTACCTGCTGGAACTGGGTGCATGTCCTGCTCTGGCAAGCACATCATCTATTTTTGCCTTCTCTTGGTCTGCTATTACCATGCAGGCAGTCCACCTGCGGCCATATTTGATGAGCTGTTTTTTCTTCCGAGTGCGAGAGTGATTATACAGCCAATTTTGAATGGCCTATGAAAATATGAAATAAGGCAAGCTCTCATAAGTGAGGGAGCACTAACCTTCTTTTTTATCACCCATTGGTGACTCTTGAGTGTCCTGTTGGCCTCCAGCCTTTGGACATGGCTTGCAATGTCCTTAAAATAGACTTCCTTTTCATTGCATCTGCTGCCATCCACTGTTCCAGTTTCTCCTGGACAATGATGAGCTCATCTTTGTGAAGGGGGGTCTTACCTTGCCCAGTGGAATCAGACCTCCCATTGCTATCACTCTCACTGTACTCAGATTCGGATATGGGTGAGGTGGAATCTTTGCAGTGAGTTCCAAATTCCAGCACACATACTTGCTTGTTGATTGAAGTTCACATGGTCACTTTCTTCACATGTCACAAGGACCCTTGATCTTACTTTACCATGTATGGGCAGATGCAATACAGCACCTGAGGAATATTTGGTAAGATTCCATGGGTATTTGCAAAGATCTTACCATAGATGGAAAGGTCCATGTTGTTCAGGGTCCATTTTGACAATGCTTATGTGCCAATCTCAAGGTCTCAGTCCATAGTTGGTAGGGTTCCATTTGTGCCTGATCCTGGTCCTGACTGAGTGGATTGACACCAGAGGATCCCAATCTGATGCGGTTGGTCAAGTTTAAGGTATTGCAATGAGGCATTTCAAGGTCAAAAGTGGTCATGTTGTGAGCTTTGCATCCAGAGACAGTCATGGGGAAGTCCAAGGTAGTAAAAGTAGGCCCCTCTACACCTGTAATGCAGGTGACATGGAAGACAGTAAGATCTGGTAGACAATCCAAGGACAAGATTGTAAAGGCTCCACCCTGGAAAAAGGCATGCATTGAAAGAGCTGATGATCAGTCTCCTACTCGAGCTGGTTCATCGGCATTGGAGCACACCAGTTTCTTTCCAGATGAGCCTGTAGAGGCATATTCTACTACAGATGATCCACCCCTGTGAGCATGTAGATTGCCAAGGAACCAGGTCTGATGCACCTTCCACACTCTAAATATAAATCTCATCCAATCATAGGACCACTATCTGTGAGACTGGCTGCCCTGGAAAGGCAAATATTTGTCAGTGCTCCTAGAAATGGAGGCACCCCCTGCATCCAGGATCTGTATGTGGTGTGGAAAGGATGGGGCAATTAGGTGCACTGACTGTGCTCATAGGCCACTCTTCTGCACCAACTGTTGCCTTGACACACACCAGCTTGGTCCCTTCCATCGGATTCAGAGGTGGACTGGAACCTTCTTTGAGGATTTCTCTCTTTGCCTGGTGGGTCAGTTCTTTCACCATATCCACATGGTAATTAATAAAGCAGATTGGATTTGTGATGCACTTGGGCCATGGTGGAAAACCATGTCCTAGTGGAGGATATAGCTGTGGTAATAATGCAAGTGATGATGAAGATGCTTGGGAAGATGTGGAGGACAATGGGAGCCCACCTCATCTAGCTAGACCACGGGACAGAAGTTGCCTAACTGTGGTGCACACTAATGGGGTGCACTTTTGTGACATTCAGTACTGCAGCTGTGATGGTTCAGAGGACTCACATCTACAACTTATGATGGCTGGCCTTTTCCTTGTGACAACAAAAAGTCCGAGGACTGCACATCAGCAACATGACAATTTGTCTGGACTGACTTATAGTGTCTGATGTGTCTGGAATCAGACAGTTCAGATGGATAAGTCAGATCAGCCAGTCAGACCATTTCAGCCCATCAGCACGAGGTGGTGTCTGAAATCAGACAGCCAGACAGCCAGACCCTCAGGCTTTTAGACATGTCAGCTGATAAGACCTCTAGCTGGACAGGAAATAAGACATATAAGACCACTCAGTCAGGTAGACCCTCAGGCTTTCAGACATGTCAGCTAGTAAGATTACTGGTTTCACAGGCCATAATACATTTCAGACATATAAGACAACTCAGTTAGGTGGACCCTCAGGCTTTCAGATATTTCAGCTAGTAAGATTACTAGTTTCACAGGCCATAATACATTTCAGACATATCAGCTAATAAAACATCTAGCTGGACAGGAAATAAGACATATAAGACCATCAGTTAGCCAGACACTCAGTCAATAATTCTTTTAAAACCACTCAGTCAGGTAGACTTTCAGATCATCAGACATATCAGACAATAAGGCTACTAGCTACATAGGAAATAAGACATATAAGACCAGCAGCTAACTGGATGAAGTTCAGCACAGCAAATTGTCAGATCCCAAGACCTTTAGGAAGGTCAGACTGCCAGTTTGTCAGAAAATCATGTATGCAGAAACCTCAGACACTCAGACACTCAGAATATCAGAATATCAGAGATTTTAGCTCAGCATATTGTCAGGCCCACAGATCTTCAGAACCACCCAACACTCAGACACTCAGTTTATCAGAATTTCAGAGATGTCAGCTTAGCATATCCTCAGATTGTCAAGAAATCAGTAAGCTCAGATACTTGGCTACTCAGTAAATCAGAATATTAGATGTTTCAGCTTAGCATATGCTTAGATCTTCAGACTATCATATGTGCAATAGGTGAGGTTATCAGCCAATCAAATATTTTAGACAGACTTATAATGGGTAGCACAATCAATTACACTAGTACATTGAATGCAATCATTATAATATTACTACTATCAAATTAAATGTGTTGGTGATGCTGGGGGGGTTGGTCGCGTCATCATCATCAAAGGTGATGGGGTGGTGGTGGTGGCCATTGTGTCGAGACAAGTGGGGGTGGAGTGGTCACATTGTCGTCGACGTTGGTGGGGTGTTGTTGCTGGTGTTGGCCACGTCAATCATGCAGGTTGGGGGTGGTCGCATCATTGTTGTTGTCGATGCAGGTGGGGGTCATTGTCATTGGACACTGGTTGTGCTGGTCATCATAGCTGGGATTGCCATCATTGTTGGATGACACTGGGGGTGCTGGTGTTGTCGTTGTTGCTGTCATCGTCGACGCTGGTGGTACTGGTGTGGTCTTTGACAGCGGTGGTGTGATTGTCGACGGTGAAGACTGTCATGTCATTTGTTAGTGTGGAGGCTCCATTGTGGTGGTGCGTACCTGGTAGCGACGACGGCGACGGAAACATCGTCGTCATCGTCTTGGCCGCGTGATTTTGTTGTTGTTGTTGTTGTTGTTGTTGTTGTTGTTGTTGTTGGGGGTGGTGATGGTCGACATCATCGACACTGGGCTGTCGTAATCGTCAGTGTTGACGACTGGTGGGGAAATTGCATACCTGATGTCGGCAACGCCGTTGTTGTTGTTGTGGGTGGTGATGAAGAACTGTAAGGGAGAGGCACTTGTGAGAATATTTGAAGTGTTGTGATTACAAGCAGAGACGACATGGCAACATGATGACAATGACATGACGCAGATGGCCAGTGCCACGGTGTCACAATGTCGACGACACGACGACCACGACGACATGACGACATCAATGACACACTGACACATGATGCAGGATGCATGACACATTGATGCATGACACATTGATGGACGATGCATGACGTTGATGGACAATGGACAACACGACGATGCCACCATGACGCAGATGGCCAGTGCCACGGTGTCACAACGACGATGACACAATGACCACAACGACACAACGACACACAACAACATGATGACGACGATGACGCACAACACGTTAATGCACGACGGACGACGGACGCCATGACATCAACGACACGCCAACGCTGTCATGCACCAAACAGGTTTGGTACAGTGAACATGGAAGATAACGCCAATATCAAACAATCCTGATGCGAAGGATGAGCACGATGGAGCCTCATCATAGCCATCTATCGCACAAGAAGACTATCCTGATGCAAGAGACGACTGCTGACGCTGACAGTCATCTATCACACAAGAACCGCCAAGAAGCAGAAGAAACTGAAGGAATAACGTCCATTATGGTATGAGAAAGGAATGCAATCTACTGCAGTCCAACTCCCATACCAGAATGAGCAAAGAAGCTGAAGAATTGATGGAGAAATGAAGGAAAGAAGAGAAGAAATGATGTTAGCGCTCAAATGTCATTTTTAGGTGCCCAGTGCCGGCATTCCGATATTTTGAATAGCTCCACCGTTTCCAAAGCTATCAGGCACGTTACTATACCATCAGAGAGCCTGGAGCGTGGTCTATCTGCCTGTCAAGTTCCGATGTGGATCTGTTCATTTCCCACGGAGATATTCCCCCCGCAATCCAGACATTCATCTCAGCAGTCACCATGGAGTCCGTATTTTCTCTGGATCATTTCTCCGCTATTGCTGCAGCTCTCCACTATGTCCTGCTCTTAGGACAGCCTCTCCCAGAGTTCCCATGCACTGCCTGGCACATATCTTCCCAGCCTGCTCCCTCAGTCC